>JAABUH010000403.1_pt1 | contig 63991 bp, 59 predicted proteins | sample 5559121 | NCBI WGS metagenome assembly JAABUH01 (sample SAMN10711871, study PRJNA513364) | rock metagenome | isolation source: Antarctica rocks | place: Antarctica: Victoria Land, Battleship Promontory nord | collected 2015-12-28 | reverse complement strand
CCAACACCCTTGCTTTTCTCTCTGTTAGTCAACTACTGATCAGTTCTTCGAAGCTTATCAGCATGGAAGATATGTGCTCGCATACTCTAAGCTAGCATACTCCTTTCTGTTTCATACCCTCTATCACCAATGAAAGGTAGCGGAATGAATTATTCCGGACAAGTTCAAGCAATCATTTTTTGCGAAAATGTGTTGCTTGCTGCCTATGCAATTTCTATCAGCTCCGAATCGCTGAAATTGTTATTATTCACGTCCTCGTACTAAGTCTCTTAACTCTCAATATTTTAGTAGGCTCTGGACTTCATTCGTCTTTCGAAGCACCACTGACATGTCTCAATCGAAAACTTTCGATAGGTCACCCTTTCCTTCCCTGCAGAAGGATGACAGGACGTTTATGAAGTGAACCAGAATTGACGGGCGTTAGGCAAGTTTGGCTTGACAAATGCACCTGGATCTCAACAAAGCCAATCAGGCCGCTCTGCATTCTCCGACTGGCTCAGGTAAGTTCCAACTGACCATTCTATTCTCATTCATACGAACCAGGAAAGGAAACTCTGGGGTTTATTACTTTATTATTCTATTTCTCTTCATCACCATCTTTCTCTACTAAAATCCACATGGTGGCAAATGAAGAGGATAGATTTCTAACCCCAGCTCATGAGGCTCAGTCAGGGCTTGCCCAGAGCTGTCGCTTTTCGCGGCCGAGCCGGGGGATGACGGGATGGCTTCCGAGGCTGATGGAAACTAGGTTCGTTGGCTGCCCGAGCAAGTCTGTTACCAATGGAAAGCAACGCAGTTTTCGGCCTTAGCTCACTCAGAGCTTATTAGGTAATTTCATTAACTTGCCTCAGTTTTGCTTGCCTCAGAACCTCAGACGAAGTAGTTGAAATCTAATTCCTTCGAGACTAGATAGATACGCTACATCTTTTCGAGTAAGCGATGATGACTAAGCTTCTTTGAATTAGCTTCTTGCTTACTACGTAAGTTTCAACTACTACGTCTGAGCATCGCATAGTAGCTCAGATTACAATCTGATATTCATTCAATATTGAATAATATTGAATTCTGCAGCGATCTTATCTTTTACGACAAATAAACAAATATAGTGACATTATAATGAAAATATTTTACATAATTGATTGTATTAAATATTTACACATAAGTACAATCTAAAGATAATTGCATTGCAATGATCACAACTACATCAAACATTGAAGTATCTGAGATGAGATTGACAACTTTTATGACTTTAATAAAGTCAGACAACAATGATACAATAAAAATTTTGAAATACAAGTTCAGTGTAATAATGATTAATTATAAGTTATCTATAATTTGTTTTATGTGATGATGAGCTTGAAAGTCTTAACTTTTGCAATGATTTTACTTTTTGCATTCTTGAACATCTGAACAGTTTGTTCATTTTGAAGTTGAATTCATCACAACAAAATATCTCATGTGAGAAATAAATGAAATACATCTGTTCTTTAAAATTCTCGTCGCTTATTAAACAGTGTAAATCACGTCATCACTTATAATAGTAATCAGTCTCATTTTGCATAATGATCATCTCATTAATATTCATTTTCTTAACATTAATGTACATTTTGATGACATTTTCAAGAAACATATGCATTGTTTAAATCATGTTCATCTTATTCAAATCTGCAGATCAATTGTGATGTAGTGAATCAATTTTTATTTTGTTGATGACATAAAAAATGATGAAATCATTTATGTTGTCAGAAACTGAGCTAAACTAGAAATACTATCAATATAAAAGACTGATATTATTATTACTTTGATAAAATCTAGATACAAGATAAATATAATACATCAGATAATGTATAAGACGAAAGACAAAAAGTGAAAGAAAAGAATAAAAGCTCAACTTCTATATACATGAATTGAGCAGAATCAAGACTAGACAGTAGTTCTATGACTTAAAATTGCAAAGATTCATGCACATGACTGAAATGATCAAAACAGAATTGCTGAAACTAAATTAAGATGATGATGACTAAATTGATAACTTGATTCATTGAACTGCAAAACAGATTCAATGAATCAAGATTATTTAAGACATTGATGATTTATGTTTTAAATTGAGTTAATAATCTGACATCATGACAGTAACTTCTCTTTTCAAGACTGAGCTTTTGCAAAACAATGAAAAGAAACAAGATGAAATGAGAAAGAATTAAAGATGAAGACTTGAAATAAAATAAAAATTGATGTGAATGCATTTTAATGTGATGAAGCACAGATGAGACTAAAATAGATCTGAGTCACATCTGAGTCACATTTAAGCAAGATGTTTGAAAAGCAAGATGAGATAAGATGCATTTTAATGTGATGATGCACAGCAAAATTGAAATACATTTAAGTCACATTTAAGTCAGATTTAAATGAGATATCTGAGTCAGATTTAAACAAGATCTGAGTCAGATTTAAATAAAAGAAAGACAAAATGCAGTTTAATGTGATGATGTACAGCGAAACTAAAATACATTTAAATCACATTTGAGTCAGATTTAAACAAAATGTTTGAGTCAAATTTAGACAAGATTTGAGTCAGATCTGACTTAAGTTAAGATGATGAAGATTGAACTTAAAGTTCTTGACATTGACATTGAAATATCACACATGACAGTATATGTGATTCTTTGACAACAGAATTGACGAAATGATATTCATTGAATGCTTGCTCACAATTATTCAGAAGATGAAAAGACTCTCAAATAAAGAAGTGATCTTCTCAATCGATGTAATACTTGAGCAGAAGTGAATTATAACATTTATCATGCTTGAAGTTTAATATGCTGTTTATATATCAGAATCTTTCATTATTCTTGATGATAATGAGTTCTTAAGATTTCTGACATTGATTTAAAAGAAAGTCACTTGTGATATGATTTAAAAGAATGACATGAAAGATTAAATGAATCTTCATGAATGCTGAAAGATTTAACTCAATGATCAGAAAATTGTTCTTGAAAACACGCTTGATCTTGAAGAGATCAACGTTACAATCGTTTAACTTAACAGTGAAGCAAATGATGCTGAGATTGCAAACATTCAGTCAAACTTCATCTTCAACGAAGTATTTAAAACAAGAATGACGAGAAAGATTGACATTGAATTTGTAAATGATCTGAGCTATAAACATTTCATTACATAAATGCTCAGTTAGTTTCTTCATTTTCTTGATGAACTTTTTGACATTAATTAACTTGTCTTGAGCTTGAGATGTAAGATTCTTAAGCAAAGACTCAGAAAACTTGAAGTATAAACGTAAGTTTTGACTTGAATTGATCAAGAAGAATGATGTTAAAGTGATTAATGATGATGTGTTATTGATGATGAATTCAACTTCAGAAAGTCATTTAGCTCAGTCATTCTGCATGTAGTTGATGAAGACTTGAAGATAATGCTTCATGACAGCATTTAAACTGATCATCAAATCAAGTTTTCATATCTACTTTCTGACTCGCTTGAGTACTCAATATCAATGTTGTGACTCAACTTGAATACTTGATATCAATCTTGTGACTCAACTTAATATCAATCTTGAGTTGAATCAGAACTCGTTGACTCAACTTAACTCATCAAGCAATTGAATATGATATTAAAAGAGTTAAATATAGAAATTTTTCCGGTTTTTCGTCTTTGCATTATCTTTTTGCATTATCTTTTTGATAGAAAGTCATAAAGAGAAACATGAAGAGAAACATAAAGAGAAACATGAAGAGAAACATGAAGAAAAAACATGAAGATCGTTTGACTTTGATAGAAAGTCATGACGAGAAAACATGATAGAAAGTCATGAAGAAAATCATGAAGACTGTTCAATCAAGCTATTTACATCTATCTAATATCTTGTTGAATCAAGTCGAGTTTTTGAGTCGAGTTATTGAGTCAAGCTTCTCAATTCAACTCAACACTTTTTTAAAAAAAATTCAATTTGACTTGACACTTTTCAAGTCGAGTACTTGACTCGAACTTAAATACTTGACTTGACGTGATCAGTTTATTTGATACACATAGCATAGTTTTTCTCATGAGTCGAATCTAAATCAATGTCACAAGAATGTATGAATTACAATTACAATTATTACATGAGTTGAGCACAAAGCTTCTATCTAAAAGAATGATCATTATTATATAAACATAGAAGAATCATGTCAAGTCATTTCTACTCTGAATGATCTTTCTGATCATCTTCAAGCAAGATGAACAAGATGAGCATCATGCTCATCATGCTTACTGTGATCACTTCTGATTCAAGTGATCAAAGCGATCACTTCAAGATTCTGATTACTTAATAATTATCTAATTATTGCTTTATTTAATCATCTGCAAAAAAGTTTTAACACTAGATTCTCTTTTAAGATTTTCATCTTGAAAATCACTTTTCTTTCATGTCTTTTTATTACATAACAAAAAACTCTATCTTGCGTTGCAAAGATCTTCTTGAGCGTATGAGTTTTAAGCGTGCTGTCATGCGTTCTTATGAACACTGCAGTCGCTTGCAAAAGAAATATCATGTCAACAATGAATTTAATCATTGCATTAAATGTGTGCATCTTGATTACAATTGTGATCTTACTTTTTTGATGATGAAGTGAAAAAGATTAAAGATAGAACATGATTGCATTCTTCATGAGCTGCTGAATGCTCACAAGCAGATGCAAGAAATCTTCATAAAAGTTACTCATTTGCAAAATCAATTTATGTTTCTGAAGAATGAGAAACAAACAATGATTGAATGAAAGTTTTGAAACATTGTTGAACTCAAGAAAGAAGAAACAAGAATTAATGAATCATCATTAAATGATTTTCTCTTTGACGTGTTTTTTGAGCAGATTGAGATTTCATTAAACTTTGACTGACTGAGTTTCTTAACTGAAACTATCACAGAAGCATCTGATAATTCTTGAGATTTTTCTTTGATTCTCAAGTGTTCTTGATATGTTCATAATCTTTTCACTTGACTAATCAATGAAGCTGATTTTTGATATTCTGTTGATTTAATATATTTTCTACTTCATACTTGACATTCTGACTCTTTGAATCAATTTCTGAAGATTTTGTTTGAATTAATGAATTTAAGTCTGCAGACTTCAAAAGAAAAATATGAAATACTGAATGTATTTTCATAAATGTTGAAAAGTTCAACTCATAGTTAATTGATTTCTTTTCTTTTAGAATTTCAAATAATTCTAGTTTTGTATGATTCAACTTGTTACTTTATCTTTTCATTTTAATATTTCATTTTAGTAAATAAACTTTGTTTTTCTTTTTAGAAGTAAATTTTTTATCTTTTTTCTTATGCAACTTGTATATCATTGATTGATTTGATAAATCTGCTTTCGCAGCTGATTGTTAAATGCTCAATAATGAAACTGAGAATGACATGCAAAGCAATCATCTTTATATTTTATTAAATAATTATGATAATTAATTAAAAAAGTTATGACATGAAGATGAATGCTGTTGAAGAAGATAACTTTGATAGAAAAAAGAGTAGAAAAGATCATATGAGTAATGTGTAAAGAGAAATCACGCTCATTAAGAGATCAAGAATTCAAAGTGATCATGAAAAATAAAGTCTGCTGAGCATGCAAAGCAGCTGCAGTAAACTGAAACTGTTTCAGTTCAGTTCAAAGTTGAGTGAGCTTGAAAAGTTCAGTAATTAAGTCAGAAATGAAAGTGATATTAATAATAATTAATTTTGCATTCAAAATCTCAGCATCTTGATTCAATTCTTACTTTGTTACAGTTTTTTCATCATTTTCATTTTGAAGAATGCAAGATAAGTGATTCAAAATAAAATTCTGTTACAAGCGTATCAAGACTGATAAGACTGAACAAGATTAAAGCTTTAATCAATTCGCAGTGAACGCTAGCAAGTTCTCTGCGTAATGATTAGAACTAATCAGTGAGCTAGTCAGGTTTAACTCAGGTTTGACTCAGATATAACTCAATCTCTTTTTTCTTTCTCAACACTCTTTTCTTTCATCAACATCTTGTTCATCTACATCACATTCTTTTCATGTCACAAACACATTTCTTTCAAGTTTAGCACAGTCTCTGAACATTACATAAATAAAAGCTTTTGTATCAATCTTCTTCTGTATTCTTAATATTCAGTTATAACTATCTTTAAAGATCAAGCACTATCAATTCTGATCTTCATTGATTGTATCATTTAAACATGATTCTGACATTATATTAAGAATTCGTTAATCACATGATACTGATCTCATTACTCATTCAACATACTCATCTAGACAGAATGAGTCTAAAGAAATTTATTTATCTGATGATCGATGATAATCAAAAGATAAAACAACATTAAAGAGTTAAATAGAATCAACGACGAGACTGTTTGAATTGCTAAACTACTTATTGCTCATTAAGTACACAAAGTTTATTCGATTATGAAAATTACGATAAAGAATCTTCGTGCATTGCTCAAGAATCAAATCGATCAATAAATTCAATGATAAAGAATCTTCATTGTTTGCTAAAGAATCAATCAAATCTCATCTTCTTTGTTGAAGATTGAATCTCATCTTATATGTTTTTCTTCTTCAATTGTCAAGCATCGTCATTCGTTCAATTCTCTTTTCAAACAAATCTCATCATGCTTAGTCGTTCATTTACTGAAGAGCATTTCGAAGAATTTCAAAATCATTTCTCTTAAATCTCTGATGCTGATTCAACGAAATCATCAAGTGCTGCATCATTCATTCATGAAGATGATGAATCATTCGCTGAAATGATAATACTCTTCATGTTCTATGAAATCTGAAAGACTTGAAATCTAGCTTTTAATGAAGAAACAGATTGACTCTACGAGTTAGATAAACAACAAGAAGACGAAATCAAAGAGTTGAAGATTAGACTTCAAGCTAAAGAAATCATTTCTTCTGATTTCATCTACTCTGAGCGTTCTAGATCTTCAAAGATACCTGATTCTTCGCTGTTTACTGATAAAAAGAACTCTACTTGAAAGAACTGATACGAAAAAATTCAGAATAAACTAGAGATCAACGTCAATCTCTTTTCTAATGAATGAGTCAAATTGAACTATATACATTCTAGATTATTTGATGACGCAGCTGAAATCACTCAAGCTAGACGCGAACGTGACTATGTCAATCTTTATAAAATCGTCGACGATCTTTTAAAAGAGTTAGCTCAGTTGTTTAATGATTCAAATAAGAAAGTCAACTTTCGTAGAGAATACTACAACTTGATTTAAGAATTCAAGAAATTCAATAAATTCTATACTCAGTTTCAACGTCTATCTTTCTATCTAGACTATCATGAGAAGTAACTGATCGCTGATCTGAAAGATAAAATACACTCTCGTCTTTGATTCATTTGAATAAATCAACTAGTTCAATCTGATTCCTCAAAAGAAATTCATTTCTATTTGATTCATTTGAATAATGATCAGCGAGTCATTTGAAAGATCAAGAACAAGATCAAACGCGTTGATAATTTTTCTAAGACTATCTTTCATAAAGCGACTATTGTCACTCAGTCAGTCAATCACTCAAAGTCTGATCAGCTAAAGTCGTATGACGCGATTTTAACTAGTGTCAAAGAAGCAGATATTTTAGTCGAAAGCTGTTTCATATGTCATAAATTCGATCATAGCTCTAAAGAGTGCTTCAATCGATTTACTAGAATCAATGCAGTAAACAATAAATATGATCACTTTGATTTCAATTCGAATTTCGATTCAAAAAACTAGTCATCTCTTCAAAAGTCATCAAAAAGATAGAAATTATATCTTTGTGCAAACTAGATGAAATTCTATCGAAAGAAAATTACTTTGAAAAGTCATTTCTAATTGACACTCATCTCATTTTTCAGAATCAATCTTTCAGTCTTTGTTCTTTAATAAACAGTGATTCAGTTGTTTACATAATCATACATTCTAATCTAGTTGATAAAGTATGCGAGAAACTGAAAATTCAATTTATATCACTGATAAAAGAGAAGTTAATAAAAGATTATGATGAAAAGATATTTAAGAAGATCATCACTCATAAAATTCTATTCAATCTCATCATCGAAAGTCATAAGAAATTGATTGTATCAATGCTGATAGCAAATATTGATCATCATGAAGTCATATTGAGTAAGCTCTGAATGAATAAAAACGAAATATTATTGAATATGCAAAATGACGTCATTGTTTTTTCAAATCAATTGAATACTTCTATTTCGATTTTTTCAATTTTCTTCAATTCAAAGCACTCAAGTTGATCGTGATCAACTTCATCTTCTTCAATCACTCAGACTAAAATCTCTATGATGCTCAAACGACTCATTCAAGAAGAATCATTCTCGATTTAAAGCATAGACGCAGCTTCGTTCAAGACATTGTTAAATCATTCAAAGAAGAACAAGATCAAAGTCTTTGCTTTATTCATGATGAACATCAATAGAAAAATCACATACAATACTTAGTGCGATTTGAATGCTCTAAACGTCTCTTCAATCAATGAAACGACTCAGAATTTGAAAAATATTAAAGCGAAGCTGTCATCAAAATATCATGAGTTTCTAGATGTTTTTGATCGAGCTCAATCGAATAAACTACTTTCTCATCGCTTTTATGATCATAAAATTGAACTCATCAGTGATTCAATGTTCTTTCGCTGTCGAGTCTATCAAATGTTCTTTGTCAAACTTCTGAAAGTAAAGAAGTACTTAAACGAGAATCTGTCAAAGAGATTCATCACTTCTAGTCAGATCTTCTATTTCTTTCTCGTTCTATTTGCTCTCAAAGCAAATAAAGATTTTCGATTCTGCATGAACTATTGAAAGCTAAATGTCATTTTCAAAAGAAATAGATACTATCTATCGCTGATAAACAAGATCATTGATAAAATAGTGAGTTGCAAGCATCTGACTAGATTGAACATTATATCAGCGTTTCACAAACTTCAAATGCATCTCAATAACGAGAATTACATCACATTTATCACTGCTTTAGAAGCATATAAATACAAGATGCTATCATTCAAACTGACTAATGAATCGATCTCTTTTCAGTAATATATGAATGACGTTCTATGAAACTTTTTGAACAGCTTTTGTCAAGTCTATCTAGATGACATTCTCATCTATAGCAAAACAAGAAAGAAACATAGAGATCACGTCAAACTAGTATTGAGTCGACTACGTGAAGCTGAACTGCAAATAAATATTCGAAAGTGCGAATTCAATGTAGAAGAGACTGTCTTTCTAGAAGTCATTGTATCAGAACTAGATCTTCATATAAACTCTAGTAAAGTGACAGTCATAGTCAGCTGAATCACTTCAATCAATCTAAAAGAAATTCAGAGTTTCGTGAAATTTGTTAACTTTTATCATTGTTTCATTAAGAATTTCTTGAAACTAGTCAAATCATTCACTCAGCTGACTAAAAAGAATACATCTTTTGTTTGAAACAAGATCTGTGTTCAATAGACTGATAAGTTCAAGTTGAGTACTTAAGTTCAAGTTGAGTATTCAACTTGAAAAGTATCAAGTTGAATTGAATTTTTTTTGAAAAAGTGTTGAGTTGAGTTGAGAAGTTGAACTCAAGAACTCGAATCAAGTTGAGAAGCTTGACTCAACAATTTGATTCAATAACTCAACTTGATTCAACAAGATATTAGATAAATGTAAATAGCTTGATCAAACAGTCTTCATCATGAAGACTTCATGATAATCATCATGACTTTCTATCAAACATTCTTCACAATAATGCAAAAAGATAATGCACTATGAATTTATAAAATTATGAATTATGATTAGAACTTAGAAAGTAAGATAAATGCTGTTTATTAGTTGAACAGCTTTATTATTTTCTTTTCACTTTCATTATTCTCTTTCTTCTCAATATTGATAATTTTATATTCATTATGTTGTAGTTTCTTCTCATTCTTCTTTGCTTCATAGCACATCTTTGCATCATTATTTTCAACTATGATGAAATCATTCAAATTAGAATTTATTGCATGTATTGAATTCTGAATTTCTCGTTCTTTAACAGTTGAAAGAATGATGAATTTTGTTGCAAAATTCTGAAAAGCTGTCATAAAATTAGTATCATCAATCTGTTTTAACTTCTTCAAATCATCATGATGAAGAATTCTTTATTGAATTAAATGAACTATAGAAATCATAAATTTTGATATTTCTTTGCTTACGTTCAGCTCATCTGTTGTCTTCTAAAATTGATATTAGTTTTTACAACTGAGAAATAATGCATATAAATAATGCATATTTTTGTTGCTTTCAAAGCAATTTTCTCTGCAATAGTATTCACATTTTGTGTCACAGTAGTATTTGCATTTTGTGTTGCAGCAGTTATATTGAAAAGCTTTATCATTTCAGCGACAATCTCAGCATTCACTTTGCATCTGATTTTCAATTCAAAGCATTTGACTATAAACAGATCAGCACTTTATCTAGTATTGCATTACTGAGATGCATTATCATGAATATCTTTATTCTTTCGCTCTTGTTTTATCTCATCTTTTACATTGTCTTTCATCACTTCTTTGTCAATCTTATTCACTTCTTTTCAAACATTAAATTGTCTAAATTTATGTAGTCATTTAAATATGATTACATGATCATTGTTCTGTCGCTTGTAATGTTCTTTGATCTCATTGAATCAATTTTCATCATAATTTCAACTTGCAATAGACTTTGAGTTTATGAATAAAGTGAACATTATCTGTTAGAATCAGCATTGTTCTCTTGATAATGCATTTGAATAATGAAACAGTATTGATGAAATTTGAGTAGTTTGATAAAATATGAACTTGTAGAGAATTTGAGAAAGTAAGAGATATAACATCAAGTAAAATGAATTAATTTTCACAAAGAATTATTTCTGAACTGTCAAACAGAGTGAAAAGTATCTGTTAAAGTCAGTATTATTCTCTTGATGATGCATTTGAGTAATGCAATAGTATCAATGAAATTTGAGTAGTTCAATAGAATATGAACAGATAAAGAATTTTGAAAAGTAAGAGAAAAACTCATCAAGTGAGATGAATTTGAGTGCAACGAGAAAAATTTAATTATTATTCTTAACACTTATTTCTTAACATTTATTCAATATTTTCTTCAATTTCTTTTCTGATTTTTCAATCACTTTTTCTATCATATTTTCTTGAATCATTTTAGTAATCAATGTTTCAATAAATAATACTTTCAAAGATAATACTTTCAAAAATCAAGTTTACATAAATCAAATCAATCATTCTTGATAAACAATGACATGCAGCAAGCATGTTATTAATAATGCATACTGATAATGCAATATGACTTGTTTATTGCTGACAAGTTCATTTTTAGCATATGCATCAGCATGTAAAACATTTAAGAGCTCAATGCATTCAATTGATCATTATGTTATCAAAGAAACTTTAGTCTTTAAATCTACTATTACTACTAAAAAGATAATGCACATGAATAATGCATTATTTACTAACATATTAATGCTTTGCAACAGAAAAGACGTTACAAATCAAACATTGTTACGCTGCGCGAAATTTAAAAATATCAGAAGATTGCAGAAAATCTCATTCTTAAAATGATCTTTGAAAGATTGATTAAAAAGATTATGCATGATTATGCTTAAGCAAACATGCTACAATACGATTTTTGCATTTAATGCTTTGTCTTAAGTGCTTTTCAAGAAGTCATTAAAGACTTTATGTGCTTCTTTATGAAAAGTAAGTGCATTACTTTTTTGCATTATCACTTTTGTTGTAGAATTTTCATTAACATTTTGCTCTATGCAAACATCAATTTGATGACAATTCATGACAAATGTGTCATCATTCAAGATAGAAATATGAGATTTATGAAGAATCTCATGATGAATCTTGATGTCATGTTTTTCAAGATAGACTAGAAAATGTCTGTCTTCATCAATTAGATAAACAGTGTAATTCTTGAAATCACATTTGCATTATTCTTGTGCATTATTCTTATGCATTATTCTTATGCATTATTCTTATGCATTGATTCAATTGTACTTCTAATAAGTACTTGCTTTAAATGCAAGACTTTTAATAAATGAGATGATATTGCAAATTTATGAATAAATTTGCATCAGAACAATCTTCAAAGATATTTAAAATGAATCAGCAGATTCATTGATCTTTTGATCATCATTCTTCTCTCTGCAATAAATATTTCAGAACTCAGTAATAGTCTCATCTGAATTCAAATTCATAGTTTGATTGTAATACTTCATCAACATTATTTATTTCATTATTTTTGAACTCATCTGTGAATGATTTCATCAACATACTCTTCTAGCAAGATTGAAAGTTTACTTAATATTTATTAAGAATATTGAGCATGAAAAAACATCTTTAATTATTTGCATCAATTTAGAAAAATTCGAAGCATTGTTTTTTCAAAATTGTCATGTTGAACATTTTTCATTTATAACATCAGTGCAAAAATATTGATCATTTTCATCTTGAAAAGAATGAGTATGCTGAGATTATTGAAGCAATGATCTTCTAACAGTTGCAACAGACTACAAGATCATTAGTAAATGATCAAATGCATTATCATAATGCATTATCTTATTAACATCACTTTTTGCTCTTTATGCTTCTGCTCTCAAATCAACAGCTGAATCTTCATAGTAATGATGAAAATACTCTTTGAACTTTGTCTTGTACTTGATCTCATAGTGAACAAACTCTTCATCATGATTTGTATTTTCATTGTCTTTGTCATTTCAAGTCTTGTAAAGATCTAGCTTCATTGTAGAATTCAAAATATTTGCAAGATTATATATTGTTTCATTGCTGTTTTCAATCTTGACATAATACTTTGCAAGTTTGATTGAGACTTTTTTGCAAGTCTTTACTATAACAGCATTCAACGAGCAAGTACTTTTTCTTATATTCTTTTCAATCTGCTTAAGATGATTGAAAAGTGCATTAAATATTTGAAATCTTAAGTGAATATTTGTATTAGTTGTTCATGACATTATTAAAGTGCATTTGTAAAATAAATAATTTAATAGATTGTCAATAAGCAAAATCATGAGTTACTTGCTTTCATCAAGTTTGATTCTTGTAATCTTGAAATCTTCGCAGTATTTCTCTGTTCAAAGATTAACAAATTCGCGTAGTTGATATGCTTAATGAAGAATCAAGTACATAGAGTTTCAACAAATGCAAATATCTTGTATCAGTTTTTTAAATCTTTTGTCATTTTGCTCTTGAAAAGCTTTGAAGTGAATCAATTGTTGAAAAGAGTTGTTGACAGCTATTGTCAGAGCACAAATCTAATTTCATGATTAATAAATGCATTATTTTTTTGCATTATCATTCGAAGCAATATCTTTTTGATCACAACAAATAATTCTCTGCTTGTTTCAATATCTTGCATTTGCTCATTCTTTAATTGAGCAATAACATTATCAATTATTGTCTTTGATTCAAGAGCTTGAATAAAATCTTAAGTCATAAGATTGATAATGTGAATCAAGCAATTAATGAAATTCTGTGTTCTGTCTCATTGAAACTTATGATGACTCATGATCTTTTCAAGTTTTTCTTTCAAGATACTATTATTGCTTGCATTATTGATAACAATCTTAAAAAGCTTGTCTTTAATAGCGTAGTTCTTCAGAATTTTCATTAGCTTCATCATCAATTGAGACTTAATATGTTTAATAATTCTTTTTTAATTCTTACTTGATTCAACACTTATTATGAATCTATGCAAGATTTTATATATTGTAGCGAACGCTGCGCTAGCGCAGCATTCTTTTTGCATCAAAAATCACTTCTTTCTGCGCTTTATACTATAATTGTTTTCAATGCAAGAACTTTATGAATCTATTTCTTTTTTATTCTTTCTTTCTTTCATCTGACTTTTTGATGACATCACAGCTTGAAATTGATTCAGTATGCTCATTGAGAGTATTATTTGAATGATCATCATCGCTGCGCTCATGATTTCTAAGAGCTTTCTCAAGTTCGTGATGTTTTCTTCTCATTGCATTGCTTTTCATTCTACTTTTCATCTGAAACATGTTAATAGAACGTGCTTGATCGACATTCAATCTTTGTTGCATTCATATGTTGTTGTAGCAACATTAAGTACTCATCTTTCATGTAAAAATTGATTGAAGTCAATTTTTCTTATGCATAACTGCGTTAATAATGCACTGTGAGACTTTGCATAATTCTTGTGCAGTTGCAGATATTGATGTGTCATCTCTGATGTTAGATATCAAAAATGAGCTGTGTTAAATTTCTTTTTTCAGACTATTCTTCATGTTTATCTGATCTATTTCTGTATGAGTGTCAATCTTGTCATCACTTCAGTGCGCTGATGCTCAGTCAGTGATAAAGACAAATCATGTGCATCGTCAATCATCTTGTTCATCACTTCATTTTTGAGTACTTCTGCATGTCTCATCACTCAATGTAGCTTCAGCATGATTTCTTAAAATTGAATGCTCTCATGTGTGATCTGAACTCGTTGCAGACGTGTCTGATCTTTTGTTGATATCATAGCTTTCACTGTTTTCAAAGAAGTCTGATTATCATTGTATACTTTGTATATCTTTTCATGACACTCTCGATTCTCTGTCACTACGTCTGCAAGATGTTTCATTCTTGCGATCAATTCTTTCAGTTCTTCATGATGAGTGATGATTAAAGTCAATTTTCTCAGTCTTTTATCTAGCTTTCAGTTAATTCTCATTGCAGTCGTCGTAACATTCTCTTTACTGTCATTATTATTCAAGTAAACTCTTTGCTTCGACGTGAATGTGTTGAGATAATGTTGATTTATTGACATTTTCTTATTTGCAACTATAACTACTCTCAATGACTCTGATCAGAAAATCATCATGTAAAGATGATTTCACTTCATCTTCATTTATTCAAGTGTTTCTTTCATTCAATTTTGCTTCAGCTGCAAAGACATTTTACACAGCTTTGATTTTCAATCTCTTTTGAATATCAAGTTGTTGTGAATTCAACGCATCATCATCTCAATAACTTCATCTGATTTTGAAAAGTTCATGTTCATTATCGACTTTTGTATCAGCTTTCGTAGATGAATATCTATCAACGCTGTGTTTATTTCTATCTGTAGAGTCTCTGTTGATGTCACATGATAAACATTGATGATTTGTTGCAATGCTCTTTCTTGTACTGATTTCAGCTTGATGTTCAAATCTTTTCAATGATTCTTCACTCTTTGTGACATGTATCATATGACGACTTCGTGACTAAGCAGAAAGCGCATCATCACAAAGTATATTTACTTTCTCGTCATCATTGATAAGTTTTAAGTAAACTCAATGATTGTTTGCATGATCTTTTGTTTAATCACTAGTTTTGCTTCGACATAACACATGTGAATCACTCATTTTAGCTTGAAGTTCAGTTGAATTCTTAAAATTCTGATATTTGATTTCAAGTCAATCTGATGTTTCATCAACTTTACATCAACATTCATATTGAATCACTTAAAGATTCTTGTAAAGTGAATCAACTCATGCTTTGTTTTTGAAAACTTGATGTCGTGCGTTTTTGATCACTGTTCACATTTATCATAGATTTCACTAAAAACTTTGCAATTGCACTTTATGAACTTCTTGTATATTAAAATATTGATGTCATTTATGAAATCTGTGAAGCTTGTTCTCAGTTTGATGTCATCACATGCTTTTAGCAAGTTCACGTTGTAAAACAGATATAATATTGATGATAGCAAAGAGTCTTGTGATATGTTGATGTTCATGCTGCATTTTATCGTCGTGTAATTATCAATTGTGATCATGATGCGTCAATTTCTCAGAAAGTTCTTCACAAATTCAAGAAGCAGTCTGAGAACTCTTCTTTTTTTCATGTCATGCAAAAGTCTGCTATGTGTTACATTGTTGAATGCATTCTTTTCATTCAAACTCAACAATGAGACTACTTTTCTTCTTGTGTCACTTCATATAGTATGTATCTTTTCTGTAATCAGTTGCAGAGTTGTATCTGTTGATTTGTGTTTGCAAGCTCTCATCTGAATATTCAATATCAAGTTGCACATTTCTATGACATTTTGCAGATGTTCAAATATGATGAACTTCAATATCTTGCTCAATGTATTGAGTAGCACAATTGATTTATATATTTTTGCATTAAAGTAGTTCTTCTTATCTGACTTTTGCATCACTATTGTGATCATGCTCTTGAACTGAGTTGATTATATTCTCTTCTGCAAACATCTTTCAAAAAAAGAGTGTATTTATTCTGATGTGTTGTCAACGAGTCTGCACATTATTCTATTTATGTATTCTGTGTGTTTCAAAGTTTTGTTGAACATCATCTTGTAGATGACTCTCTTAATCTTGCAATGCATCTGCAAGATGTCATTCTCAATTGAAAGTTAGTACTTGAAGTTTTCTGTGTTCAGCATGAGAATTTCTGAAGATGATAAAAAGTGAGTTTGAAACATCATCTTCATCTTATTTTGCACTGTTGTAGCAATGTTGAAGCACTCTGACTTGATCAGAGAGAAAATTGTCGTTTGAGTCAATGTGTTTGCAACTGCATTTCTTGCTTATTTCGCAGTTTTGAACAGTTTTCTTGAGAATTGTTCAACATTTTGCATGATCTTTTGATATTCACTGCGTTTCTGTTTTCTGATGATCTTGCTCTTCTTATCACATGCTTGAATGTATTCTGTTCAATCGTTGATGATTTGATAACTTCTTTTCATTCATTACATGCTTTTGATGATCTTCATACACTTCTTCGTTCATTCTGCTTTGATCATTTCGTGTAATCTCGCTTAAAGAGTGAAAATCTTAATGATCTTCTTCAATGCATTCAGCAGTTGCTTAATGTACTCATTTATGCATCGATGTCTCATTTCATGATTCAACAATGATTTCAACATTTGTTCTTTCAAAGTATTAATGAACTTCTCTTCATTCATTGTTTTTCAGTTGCAACGCGATTTTCGCGCTGACTCTTTGCAGACTCACTGTTCAAGTCTTTGACAATCTAAAGAAACAAGTCAGCTCAATCTCAGTACTTCGTCACTTCAATCTCAAACGACAAGCTATTTTGAAGATCAATGCTTTGAACTATGTAAAAGATGAAATATTATCTCAGTATGATGACGAGAAAGTTCTTCATTCAATGATCTTCTACAGCAAAAGCATGATTCTTGCTGAAATCAATTATCACATCTATGACAAGAAACTGCTAGTCATTATTCAATGCTTCAAACACTGATAATTCAAGCTAAAATGCACTGAACTACTCATTCAGATGTTTATCAATCATCAAGCTTTGAAGATCTTCATGAAAAATAAACAGTTGAGTCGATGACAAGTCAACTATCTGAACATTCTATCAAAGTTCAACTTTCAGATCATCTTTAGATCAGGCAAAATGAACACTAAAATCAATGCTTTAATCAGAATGTCTCTAGCGAACGTCTCTGAATCAGCTCAGCGTCTTGAAGATCATTTTCAGACTATTCTGACTCTTGATAGAATTGATGTTCTATCTATTGAATTGAAAGCAAATCTCTATCAATGAATATGAATGATTAATCAAACAGATGAGCTCTGCAGCGAATATAGACAAGCTATGAACGAAAACAAGCTCAAATTTCATATCACTAAACTAAAGAACTGCAAAATCATTGATGACGTTCTATTTAGAAAAGATTTACTGTGAGTCTCTGAGAACATGCACACGAAATTACTACAAGAAGTGCATGATCAATCTTCAATCTCTCATCTCGACAATAAACGAATCATCGATCTAGTTCAGCGTTTCTACTATTGATCAGATCATCGAGCTACTATTTGATGATACATTTGAAACTGTCATGCTTATCAGCGAAGCAAAGCTTCTAGAAATAGCATCAATGAACTTCATCATTCTTTTTCAATTTCACAGAAACGCTGAAAAGATATAGCTATGAACTTTATCACTGAACTACTTCTGTTAGAAAGCTATAACGTTATTTGCACAATCAAATGTCATTTCATCAAAGAACATCACTATGTTTTCTGTCATTGAGAAGATGATGACATCTCAGTCAAAGAAACAATTTGAATCATGCTATGAAACGTCTATCAACTGCATGATCTACTCAGTTCTATTGTTTTGAACAGAGACTTTTAGTTCATATCAACTATGTGAAAAAGTCTTTGCAAGTAACTGAGAATCACAGCTAGTTTATTCACAGTTTATCATTTTGAGATTGATGATCAATCGAAACGAGTCAATCAAGACGTTGAACGCGAACTCAGAATCTACTGCAATTACATGCAGAACGACTGAGTTAAATGAATATCTATGATGAAATTCAGCAAAAATTTCAATATTTTCTCGATCACTTCGATAATTCTCTTCTACTTCAATAAAGAATTTCATCTCTGAATGAGTTTCAATTCAGATACGACTGACTATGAAATAACTTGTGAACGACTTGAAGCTAGAAAAGCAAATGATATTGTCATTCAAATAAAAGAGCTACTGAACTTCGATTGTCAACAATTGAAAAAGACGAAGCTGATCATCGAAGTTCAGATAAATAAACATAAATGAAACGTCATCTATGAAGTAAATAACTGAGTTTGACTATCTTTCAGAAACGTCAAGACAACAAGACTCTGCAAAGATTTGAAAGATAAACAGCTAGATCTTTATCAAATCACTGTCAAAGTGAGTATCTTCTATCATTTTCATTTATCAGTCAGCATGAAGCATCTGCATTCAATGTTCAGCTTGAAGCTACTGCAATGTTACGAATGCGTCAGAATTGATTAGAACTAGTCAAGATTTAGTCGAGATCTGATCTAGATCTGACTCAGGTTTGACTCAGATATGACTCAACATCTTTTCTCTTTTCTAGTATCTTCTAATCAGCTTCTATTATCTTTTAGATAAACACACTTCTTTGTGTTACGAGTAGTTAACAGATATCTATAACAAACACATTTCTTTGTGTTGCAAACATCTTTCAAATCAACATCTTTCTTGTGTTTCAACACGTTCTCTTTGAGACTAGCATCAATCTGAGTAACTACTATATAGAGCGTGTTCTTCTTGCTTTTTGTATCTTCTTTCTTCTGTATTCTTAAAGTTTTAATTATAGTTATCTTTATAAATCAAACATTCTAGTCACGCACGCACTTTGATTAGTTTCTAGACACGATCTCAACATTACTTTAAGAATTCATTAATCACATGATACTGATTTTATTACTCATTCAAATTCACTTGACTGACAATGAGACAAGTATAAAGAAATTTGTGTATCTGATGATCAACAACATCGAAAGACAGAACAACATCAAGAAATCAATAGAATCAAGAGATTAAGATCTTGCATTGCTAGAGAATCTACAGCTCATTCAGTACACGCTCGTTCAAATCGATTAATAGAATTAAGAAATTAAGATCTTGATTGCTTGAGAATCATCAAAAAAATCTCTCTTAAATCAGCAACACTCTTCTTTGAAGACTAAACAACTTGAACTATGATCTCACTACATATCGTCGAGCATCGCTCTTTGCTCAATCATTAACTCTTCGCTATGACTCAATCATCTGTGAAAAATCTCTCTGAGAATTATCAAAGCTTTTATTCTTCTGTCACTGCAGATTCAGTCATTTATTCTGAGCTATCATCTCGCATATTAAAATATCTTAGAATTGACTTCGTACGAAAACGTTGTCACTCTGTGCCTCACTCTCAGACTCTCGATGAATCTCTGAAAGCTTCTATTCTCTGAGATATAAAAAATGTAAAGTAGCTACAATACTGAGTCAAACAAGATTCAGAAGTGTTTCTAGAAGATTTAAACAGTCTTCAAACTCAACGAGATCTTGATGTGAAAGCTTGTGAGCTATTCAACAAGATATCAAGCGAACAAATATGAAAGACTCGCTTTGAGAAAATTGATCAAGCAAAGAAACGATCAAATCAATTGAATCAGACACTTCAGAACAAATTGACTGAAGCACAACATCATTTGCGAGTGACTAGAGATGTCACTTCATTAATCTCTATTCTTTTCATCTTCAGCAAGCGATCTCAGAAGCTTTCGAATTCATCTCTGTTTACTGATGAAAAAGAATCTATCTGAGATGATTGACAAGAAAAGATTCGTGACAAGCTAGAAATCAACGTCGATCATTTTGACAATGACAGAGCTATACTAGTCTACATTCATTTTTGAATCAGCGAAGATGCAGTCAAAGTCATTCTAGTCAGACGTCAGCGAGATTTATTGAACTCTTATTCAACGATTAATGATCTACTAGATGAACTTGCTCAGCTATACGATGATTCTGACAAAGAAACAAACTTTTGAAGAAAGTATGCTAATCTCTCTCAAGAAAAGAGCAAATTCAGCGATTTCTATTCAATGTTTCAACGTTTGTTCTTCTATCTAGAATATCACGAAAAGCAATTAATCATCGATTTACGAGACAAGATAGTCTATCGTCTTCGTGCAGCTTGAAGTAGTCAATTGATTCAGTCAGAATCTCTGAACGAAATTCGTAGCTATCTGATTCGTTTGAACAATGAGCATCGAGTCATGAATGACATCAAAGAAAAGAAATTCATGATCAAGATCAGAAAGCAAGTCATCTTTGCTGAGAAATGAGATTCATTGAATCTCTATAGAAAGATCAAAGTTATCATATCAGTTGACTCATCAAAATCGCGTAATGCAACTTTAACTAACGTCAAAGAGACAGATATACAAACTGAAAGCTGTTTCATTTGTCATAAGTCAGATCATTCTTCTAAAGAGTGCTCTAATCGAACTTTGAGAGTCAATGCATTAAAAGATGACGAGTTTGATCAATTTACATCGAACTTTGAATCAGATTCTGATTCAAAAAACTAACTATCTCTTTCAGAGTCATTAAAGAAGTAGAAATCATATCTTTGTGCAGTTAAATCGAAGTTCTATTGAAAGAAAACTATTTTGAAAAGTCATTTCTGATTAATGCTTTTCTTATCTCTCAGAGCAATTCTTTCAGCCTTCGCTCTTTGATAGACAGTGATTTCATCGTCTACACGCTGATACATAACAAGCTAGCTGATAAAGTATGTCAGAAACTTGAAATACAATCTATATTGCTAGCAAAAGAGAAGCTAATACGAGAATATGACGAGAAGTTAGCTAGAAAGACTATTACTCATAAGATTCTACTCAATCTCACGATTGAAAGATATAAGAAATTGACTATGTCAATGCTGATAGCTGATATCGAGCATCATAAAGCTATATTTAGCAAACTCTGAATGAACAAAAATGAAATATTATTGAACATGAGACATGATACTATCATATTCTCTGATCAATTGAATATTTCTATTTCGATTTTTTTGATCTCGTCAAATACGAAGCACTCAAGTTGATCGCGATCAACTTTGATCTCTTCAGCAGCTCACAGCAAGATCTTTAAGATGCTCAAGCACTCAGTTTCATTCATTCAGAAAGAGTCATTTTCGATTCAAAACATAGACATCATCTCTTTTCAAGCACTAGTAAAACGAAAAAAGAAGAATCAGATCGAGATTTTTGCTATGTTCATTAAAGACATCAATAGAAAAATCATCTTCAATACTCAATGTGAACTAGATGTCATAAACGTCTTTTCAGTCGATGAAACGACTCAGAATCTAGAAGATATTAAAGTCAAGCAATCATTGAAGTATCAAGATTTTCTAGATATCTTTGATCGAGTTCAAGCAGACAAGCTATCGTCTCATCGTTCGTATAATCATAAGATAGAGCTTACTAGTGACGTAACGTCATCTCACTGTTGAGCATATCAAATGTCTTTCTACAAACTGCAGAGAGTAAAGAAATATCTGAACGAGAATCTTTTCAAAGAATTTATAACTTCTAGCAAAGCTTCGTATTTCTCATCTGTTCTGTTCATTCTAAAAGCAAATGAAGATCTACGATTCTGCATTGACTATCAAAAGCTCAATGCTATTATCAAAAGAAATCGCTATTCTTTATCTTTGATAGATGAGATGATTGACAAAATAGTTGGTTGCAAGCATCTGACTCGATTGAATATTATTTTAACGTTCAATAAACTATGAATGTACTCTGATAGTGAGAACTATACTATCTTTATTACCGCTTTAGAAGCATACAAATCAAAGATGCTACTCTTCAAACTTATCAATGATTCAATCTCGTTTCAGCAGTATATGAATGATGTTCTATGAGACTTTCTAAATGACTTTTGTCAAGTCTATCTAGACGACATTCTGATCTACAGCAAAACTCAACGAGAACATAGACAACATGTCAAAATGATATTGAATCGCTTATGAGAAGCGAGTTTACAGATGAATATTCGAAAGTGCGAATTCAATGTAGAAGAGATCATCTTCTTAGAAGTCATAGTTTTACAATAAGATCTTCGTATGAATTCTATCAAAGTGAAAGTCATAGTCAACTGAACTACGTCGATCAATCTAAAAGAAGTTCAGAGCTTCGTGAGATTTGTTAACTTCTATCGTCGTTTCATTAAGAACTTTTTGAAGCTAGTCAAATCATTCATTCAGCTGACTAGAAAGAACACATCTTTTGTTTGAAACAAAGTCTGTGTTTAAGCTTTTGATAATCTAAAGAAACAGATCAGCTCGATCTCAGTTCTACGACATTTTGATTCAAAACGACAGACTATTCTAGAAATCAATGCATCTGACTACGTCAAAGATGAAATTCTATCACAGTACGATGATGAGAAAGTTCTTCACTCAATAGCTTTCTACAGTAAGAGTATGATTCTCGCTGAATACAATTATCACATTCATGACAAGAAACTGCTGATCATTATTCGATGTTTCAAACACTGAAGACTCGAGCTTGAATGCATCGAGTTACTCATTCAGATGTTCATCGATCATCAGACTTTGAAAACTTTCATGAAAAACAAATAGTTAACTTGACGTCAAGTCAATTATTTAGACATTCTATTTAAGTTTAACTTTCAGATCATTTTTCAATTAGACAAAATGAACACTAAAGTCAATGCTTTAATCAGAATATCTCTGATCGACGTCTCTGAATCAACTCAGCGTACTAAAGATCACTATCAGATCATTCTGACATTCAATAGAGTAAATATTCTAGCTATTGAATCTGAAGTTGATCTCTATCAGCGAGTAAAAGATGTCAACAGAACGAATGAGCTTTGCAATGAGTATAGACAAGCTATAAGCGAAAACAAGCTTAAGCTACATAGTACTGAATTGAAGCACTGCGAGATCGTTGACAACGTTCTGTTCAGAAAAGATCTACTGTGAGTTTCTGAGAATATGCATACGAAATTGCTAAAGAAAATTCATGATCAGTCTTTCATCTCTCATTCTGACAATTGAAGAACTATTGATTTAGTTCAACGTTTCTACTATTGATCAGATCATCAAGCAACGATTAGATGTTACATTCAAAACTGTCATGTCTGTCAACAAAGCAAGATGTTACGAGCGTGCACTTCAAGTTAGTCTAACATAGATCATGTTAGACTATCATAGACTAGTATAGAGCTGATGTTGACACGCTAGCGATCTAGCGTGTCTTCATGAGTAAAACTCATGACGTGTTTCATCTTTGTTATTTTTTAGCTTTGAACTTCTAGTTAGAATACACTCATATGATTCGCTCTATGCAGACTCATAACATTAGTTCAAAGCTCATTAATCTTGCTATCAACGTGTAGATGATACAAAAACAAGCTACACAATCAACTCAATCAGAAGTTGAACTCAGAAATTTCGACAGCAGAATCAGAACTTGAGCTCAGAAAGCTCAATAGAAATCAGAAATTTCTAAAGAAAAATCTTGATTCAAAATCAGAAATTTCGATAGAATCAGAATTAAAGAATATGAACGCGTTACTCTTGACTAACTCTTTATTGAGCTCGTCATTAGAAATCAGAAATTTCAGCAGTATTTGAACTCAGAAAGTTTGATAGAGTACTAGTCATTGCTCAAACTCAGAAAGTTTGATAGAGTAACATCAGAATCTCGATCAGCAATTTTCTACTCATATCATGACTAGAAGCTCAGAATCAGTGAGCATTGCTCGCTATGAACTTCAAGATGCTAGAAGAGAATCACTTCTATCACAGAATTGAACAGCATCAGAAGAAGACACGAATGCATCGTTGAATACAGAAGGAAAAAACACGAACGCGTTGCTCTTTGATCACGAAATGATCAAGATCAGCATCAACACTGAACTGAATGCTTAAATAAGCGCTCATAAAGCAGACGACATCATTGTCTTTATCAAGTACATGTGTCAACAGCACGACATCGAAATCAAGACTCACAATGACATGATTCAGATGTTAGAAGATGTCAACGAGATAAACATCATGTTGAAGATTACGCAGACGCGTCTGCAGAAAAAGAATAGAGACAAGAACATGATTATACATCATCTAGAAGCTGCATCAAGTTGACAAAGCACTTCGATTTCTGAAAATCATTTCTTGAAATCAATCAAGTTATTGAATTCATTTTTGTTTGAAGATTCAACGCAGAATGTAAACAATTGACTGTCTCAAATGCAAAACAAGCTGAAGGCAAATAAGAATCACTTTTCTATTGAAAAGTTGAAGATTGCATACATCGAAAGTCAAGTCAGTGAAGCTGCGATTAAACATATTGCATCTTGCATGCAAAATATCTTCTTGAACTCGTTTCTAGAAGTCGAAGAAGTACTATCGATGATTAATAAAATGTACGATGATCTCAATCATCATCATATGACTCAACGATAGTACTTGAAGCTGTATCAGAACAAGATCTTCTTTCATGAATTTTGAATGAAATTTCAGAAATTTAGTGCAGAACTAGAATACAATAACGAGACTTTACTAGATGATCTTCAGCACAAGATCAGCTCAGATCTTCAACGAGCAACGCTCAATGAACAAATCACAGATTTGAATGAGTTTGTCAACATTTGCATGCAAGTTGATGTTAGATTAACTGAATTGAACGCTCGATCAGTCGTCAAAGCATCAGCGACTCAAGCTGCTCGCTTTGTCTCTAGCACATTGACTGCTCGATTCACGTCATCAGTCTCTTCATGAAAGAAACTCAGAAGATTGAATCTTGACTCTATTCAGAAAGAGTTGTTTAAGAAAAAACTCTGCTTCAAATGCAAGAAGTCAGAACATAAAGCATATGACTGTCTTGAAATGACTCAAGTGCATGAAATCGCTACGAATTTGAAAAACAATCTGCTTTCGTCAAAGTAGTGACTGAAGATGATATACTCATATCTTGTTTCATCAGCATGTCTGACGATTCATTTGATTTCAAGTCGTTCACTGTTGACATCATCTTGAATAGTTTAGAAAAGATATTCAGATTCTTTGCTCTGATAAATACTGAAGTCATTAACATGACTTTCATCAATGAATCTTTGATGTCAGAGCTATGTGAACGCTTTGATATTCAGTCAATATCGCTGTCAAAATCAAAGTCAATTCGATTGTATGATGAAACTTCTGATTGAAAGTTGATTACACACGCTCTGTATACATCGATTCTGATTCAAGAACACAAGAATGAAATGATGTCTCTATTGATAACTCATCTAGATCAGCACAAGATAATCATTGAAAATCTCTGATTGAAAAGAAATCAAATTTTGATAGATTCTGCAAACGATCGATTAATATCATCATTGAATATTCGAACATCAAAATCTGTTGTTTCGAAAGCAAGCAGTCAATCAGCATTTCACAGATCTGAGTCAAGCGCGATCTGCAAAATGAAACGAAAGAACTTGAACTTAATTGTTACATCAACGATCATCTTGAAGAGACTCATGAATCAGAAATCAGTGAATCGATTCATTGAATCTGTTCGATTCATTGAATCTGTACTCAGATGAAAGCAAAGCACTCAAGTTGACTTCGATCATCTTTGACTCATTCAGTCTACTAAGAAAGAAGAGTTCATCAATATTGCTATGATCGAAGTTGCTGCATATCAAACTCTAGTCAAGAATAAGAAGATCAAGATCTTCTTCTTGATCATTAGTGAAATCAACAAAGCACTTAGCTCAGTCGAAGATTTCACGAAACTGAATGAAATGACTTCTGTCATGTCATTAAATGAACTGAAAAAGAAGCTTTCAATAGTTTATCACAACTTTCTGAATGTTTTTGATAAAGAAAAGACAACGCAGTTGTTCTTGCATTGATCATACGATCATAAGATTGAATTAGAAGAAGAGAGTCAACTCTTTAAAAGTTGATTGTATCTTATGTCGAGCTACAAGTTGCAGAAGATCAAAGAGTATTTAGAAGAGAATTTGAAGAAGAAGTTCATCACACTCAGCAAAGCTTCTTTTGCTTCGTTAATACTATTTGTCGAAAAGAAAGATGATAGTCTTTGCTTTTGCATGAACTATTGAAAACTGAATGCTTTGATCAAAAGAGATCGTTATTCAATATTCTTGATAGACGAAGTACTAGCTCGAATTCAAGACAGTAAGTATCTGATTCAACTCAACATTATCATCACGTTCAATAAACTGCGCATGAGTTCAGAAAGCAAAGATTTAACTACTTTTGTTACTTTCTTCGACATCTATAAGTATAGAGTAATGCTCTTTGAATTGATCAATGAATCTGCTTTCTTTCAGCACTATATCAACAATGTGTTGTTCAACTGTCTGCATAAATTCTGTCAGACATACTTGAATGATATTCTCATTTACAGTAAAACATTGAAAGAACATAGAACTCATGTGAAAGAAGTGCTAGACAAGCTTCGTGAAGTCGATCTACAAATAGACATTGACAAGTGTGAATTCGAGATTCAGAAAATCTCGTTTCTTGAACTATTAATATTCATCAATGATCTGCAAATGAATTCTCGAAAATTAGATGTGATTCGAAGCTGAAAAGTGTCTCGATCGTTGACTTATGTGCAGATCTTCATTGACTTCTGCAATTTCTATCGACGATTCATAAAGAACTTTTCAAAAATTACTTGATTCATAATAAAGCTGACTTGAAAAGATCATTTCTTTGAATGAACAGAGATCTGTCAGATGATCTTTGAAGAACTGAAGCAACAAGTGACGACAGCTTTCGTTCTGAAGCATTTCGACTCAATTAAAGAAGCTATTTTGAAAACTGACTTCTTGAACTATGTCAACGACGAAGTATTGTCTCAATATGACGATGAAAACATTCTACATTCAATGATCTTTTATAACAAGAACATGATTTTCGCAGAATGCAACTACGAGATCTATGACAAAGAACTGCTGATTATTATTTGCTGCTTGAAGCACTGACGTTTTGAATTGAAATGTACAGATATTTCAATCAAGATTTTCATCGATCATCTGAATTTGAAGTACTTCATGATCATTCAAGAACTGACTTGATGATAGACTAGATGAGCTGAGAAGTTATCTGAATATAACTTCAAGATCATATATCAGTCGGGAAAACAGAATCTGAAAGTCGACGCGCTGATCAGAATGTCAGACGTCAAGTCAGTTGAAGCAAATAATAATCAAAAGCTATATCAGCATCAAATGCTATTGTCTGAAGGCAAATTTGAACTGCAGTCAATAGAAGCTGATCAAGAAAATGATCAGAAAGCTGATCAAGATTTGACTCAGATCTTGCTCAGATTTAACTCAGAATCTGACTCAGAATCTGACTTGAATTTGAAACTTGAATCGAAAGCTAATCAAAATTCGATCGAAGAGATGATTTCTATTCAGAATCAGATTATAGTCGAAAATTGAATGAATCAACTGTGCTTTGATATTTGAATAATCATGAAACAGAACAGAAGAACTTGTCAAGATATTAATCTGAACAACTGCAGAGTACTTGATGAAGTACTCTGAAAAGATGATAGATTATGAGTTTCTCAGTCAATGATCACTCGATTAATAAGAGAAGCACATGATTTTTCGATCAATGATCATTCTGACATAAATCGAACATTAAACTTGTTGAGATGATCATATTGCTGATCGAAGATGAGAACGACGATCAAACGCTACATTTGAAACTGTTACGTTTGTCGTAGATCAAAAGCATCAAGAGATCGAATCAATGAACTGCTGAAATCATTGCTCATATTTGAACAACAATAACAGAACATATTCTTGAACTTCATTATTAATCTATCAGAAAGTGATGAAAGCAATGCGATTCTGACAGTCATAGATCGATTGTCTAAGAAACGACACTATATATCATGTTGATCAGATGACGAAGAAATCTTCGCAGAACAAACAGTTAAGCTGCTGTTGATATGAATCTTCAGAATTCATAAACTATCGAGATCAATAGTGTTCGATCATGATTCTCAATTCATATTGACTGTCTGAACGTCTCTTTGCCTGAGACTCAACATCAAGATGAAACTATTTATCGACTATTATTCGCAGATTAATGATCAGACAGAAAGAGCGAATCAGAATGTGAAACGATATTTACGAAGCTACTGCTCATATATGCAAGATGATTGATTTGCCTGATTATCTATGACTGAATTCGTCGATAACAATGCTATTTCATCGTCAATTGAACAGTCAACGTTCTTTCTGAATAAGAACTTTCACTTTCGTATGAGCTTCGATTCAAACTCAACTGAATATGAAATCACTCAAGCTAGAATTGAAGCAGATAAAGCAGAGAATATATTCAAACACATGAAACAATCACTAACGTTGATCAAACAAGCATTAGCAAGAGTCAGAATCACAATGAAGAAACAGATTAACAAGCATTGAAAGAAAATGATTTACAAGATAGATGACATGATGTTTCTAGACTCTAGAAACATTACGATCGCAAGATCGTCAAAGAAACTAGACAATAAAATGCTAGAATCTTTCAAGATTCTGATCAAGATCGAACATGCATATCGACTGAAATTGTCATTGACAATGAAGATTCATTTGAAGTTCATCTCAAATCTGCTGTGACTGAATTTAAAGAACTCTTTGAAAGAACAACGAAATGAGTCATCTGATTCTATAGTGATGAATGACGAAGATGAATGAAAAGTGAAGAACATACTGAACTTCAGATGCTACAAATGATGACTACAATATCGTGTCAATTGAAAAGAATACGACGTCAATCTACATTGATACAACGTTGATGAAAATGAGTTCAAGAAGTGTCAGAAGATTGTAAATGACTTTCATGAATGATATTTGAATAAGTCAAGATAGAAATTGAAAGAAAGATTGATTGAACTACAGCAATGAGAACATTACTAGATAAAGAGAAAGAGTAATGTTGCAAGCGTGCACTTCAAGTTAATCTAACATAGATCATGTTAGACTATCATAGACTAGTATAGAGCTGATGTTGACACGCTAGCGGCCTAGCGTGTCTTCGTGAGTAAAACTCATGACGTGTTTCATCTTTCTTCTTCTTTAGCTTTGAACTTCTTGTTAGAACCATGCCTAGAGCAAGTCATAGAGATACAGGTAAACGAAGGGTAAATCAGGTAAACGAGAATTCAAAGCTAAAGAGTGAGAGCTACGAGATGCGAAGACTATATGTACAGAAGAAAGATGAGCGCTAAGCTCGATAGAGCCTTAGCCTAGCTCAAAGAACACGTATCTCAGTAGAAGGCTGAGCACGCTCGTAACATTACTTCTTTCTCTCAGCCAAGCAATGATCTCATTGCTTCAATCAGCTTCTTCTTGTACGATTCGTTACCGTTCTATTCAGGCGTTTCAAGCTCATTTCATTGAGCGTTTCAAGCTCATTTCATCAAGCGTTCAAGCTCGTTCTATTCAGACGTTTCAAGTCTATTCCTTCTTGACGTAGAGCGTTTCAAGCTCATTTCATCAGACGTTTCAAGCCTATTCCTTCTTGTCGAGTGCCTTTGAAGCAGACTCACTTCTGATTCGAGCCTATCACATTCGATAGAGCTTGTTTCGTTCATGTCATTCAAGCAGGCTCACTATCGAGTGACGGGCTCAGTCGATGAGATCAATCGTTGTCTTCGATTCGTGTCTACTACACGCATGTAGCAGAGTTGTTTCGTTCGTGCCTACTACACGCATGTAGTAGAGCTTGTTCTGTTTGTTGACCGGCTCAATCAAGAGGTCAACTATTGGCTTGTCATTGTAGCAGACTCACTTCTGGTTCAGACTTATCGCATTCGATAGCGCTCGTTCCGTTCGTGTCATTGAAGCAGGCTCACTGTCGATTCGTGCCTTTCAAGCAGGCTCACTATCCTTGTCATTCAAGCAGTTTTCTTTCTATTCAGCTTCAAATATTCAGCGATGAACGAGTTTCAGCTCATATCTTCGTGTTTTCAGACATGTAGTATATGTTTAATCCTCTCGAGACATATAGTACATGTTTCATCCTGTCTGCAGTACATATCATCTTGCTGTTGCCGTCAATGTCGTGAATAGAGGTAAATCGTAGAAGGTGCGAATAATAGAAGGTCCGTTGCTGAATCGAGTGGGTTGCCATTGAAGCAGGCTCACTATCCGTTCGTGCCTTTCAAGCAGGCTCACTATCGAGTGACTAGCTCGATGACGAGATCAATATTGAACGCGCCTTTGAAGCAGGCTCACTGTTCTGGTTCCTGTCTACTACACGTGTGTAGCAAGGCTTGTTCTGTTCGTTGACCGACTCAATTAAGAGGTCAACTCGTGTCTTCTGATTCACGTCTACTACACGCATGTAGCAGAGTTGTTCCGTTCGTGCCTATCGCGTTCGATAGGCATTGTTTCATTCATGCCTACTACACGCATGTAGTAGGGCTTGTTCCGTTCGTTGATCGACTCAATCAAGAGATCAACTATTGACTTGTCATTGTAGCAGGCTCACTTCTGGTTCCTGCCTGCAACGCGTCGCAGAGCTTGTTCTGTTCATTGATCATCTCAATGACGAGATCAATATCAGACGCGCCCTTGAAGCAAAGCTTGTTCTGATCGCGTCTATCGCATTCGATAGCGCTCTCTGTTCCTGCCTACCGCATTCGGTAGAACTTGTTCCGATTTCTGCCTATCGCGTTCGATAGAGCTTGTTCTGTTCAATGACGAGCTCAGTCAAGAGATCGATCGAGGGGTCGATTCGTGCCTGCGACGCGTCGCAGAGCTTGTTCAATTCGATGACAAGCTCAGTAAAGAGATCAACTGTTGTCTTCACGTCTACTACACGTCTGTAGCAGAGCTTCTGCTTTCGATCGTAGAGCTGCAAAAACCGGCTCAACTAGAAAGCGAACCACTGTCGTGTGATATGTACGAAGCTTTGAATAATGTTAGAATCATGCCTAGAGCAAGTCATAGAAATACAGGTAAACGAAGGGTAAACCAGGTAAACGAGAATTCAAAGCTAAAGAGCGAGGGCTACGAGATGCGAAGACTATATGTACAGAAGAAAGGTGAGCGCTAAGCCCGATAGAGTCTTAGCCTAGCTCAAAGGACACGTATCTCAGTAGAAGGCTGAGCACGCTCGTAACACTTCTAGTTAGAATACACTCATATGATTCGCTCTATGCAGACTCATAACACAAGACATCTAGAAATAGCATCAATAAACTTCTTCATTCTTTCTCGATTTCACAGAAACGCTGAAAAGATATAGTTATAAACTTCATCACTGAACTACTTCTGTTAGAAAGCTATAACGTCATTTGCACAATCATATGTCAACTCATCAAGAAACGTCACTATGTTTTCTGTCATTGAAAAGACGCTGACATCTCAGTCGAAGAAACGGTTTGAATTATGCTATGAAACGTCTATCGACTTCATGATCTATTCAGTTTCATTGTTTTGAACAGAGAGTTTCAGTTCATATCAACAATGTGACAAAGTCTTTGCAAGTGACTAAGAATCACGACTAGTCTATCAACAGTCTATCATTCTGAGATCGATGATCAATCAGAGTGAGTCAATCAAGACGTTAAACGCAAACTTAGAATCTACTGTAATTACATGCAGAACGACTGAGCAAAATGACTTTCAATGATGAAATTCAGCGAAAATTTCAATATCTTCTTGATCATCTCAATGATCTCATTCTACTTCAATAAAGAGTTTCATTCTCGAATGAGTTTCAATTCAGATACAACTGACTATAAGATAACTCATGAACGTCTTGAAGCTAGAAAAGCAAATGATATTGTCATTTGAATGAAAGAGTTTCTTATCTTCGATCGTCAGCAATTGAAAAAGATGAAGCAGATCATTGAAGCTCAGATTAATAAACATAGACGAGACATCATTTATGAAGTAGATGACTGAGTTTGATTATTCTCTAGAAACATAAAGACAACTAGATCATGTAAGAATTTGAAAGACAAACAGCTAAAACTCTATCAAATCACTGTGAAAATTAAAATCTTCTATCATCTTCGTTTATTGATAAGCATGAAGCAGCTGCATTCGATGTTCAGTTTGAAGCTATTACGTTTCTATTTCGACGATTTCTTATCAGAACAGCATTCAGAATCATTTAAATCTTTCACTATTGAAAACGATGAGCATTGAAAGATAGATGACATTCTGAACTTTAGATGATATTGAGATTGAATACAATACAAGATCAAATGAATGAGACTAGATCGAAACAACGAATGATACTATGTCAATAAAGAAGAATTCGAGAGTTCGAAAGAAGTTCTAGTCGAATTTCATAAGCTCTATTCAGACAAGTCACACTAAATTGAAAAACAGTGAAAATTTTTGCGTTTCATTTGTTCTATTCATGCAAACATGAATTTTCGAAGAGAAGAGTAATGTTACGAATGTGTCAGAATTGATTAGAACTAATCAAGATTTAGTCGAGATCTGATTTAGATCTGAATCAGGTTTGACTCAGATATGACTCAACATCTTTTCTCTTTTCTAGCATTTTCTAATCAACTTCTATTATCTTCTAGACAAACACACTTCTTTGTGTTACGAGTAGTTAATAAATGTCTATGACAAACACATTTCTTTGTGTCACAAACATCTTTTGAATTAACATCTTTCTTGTGTTTCAACACGTTCTCTTTGAGACTAGCGTCGATCTGAGTAACTACTATATAGAGCGTGTTCTTCTTGCTTTTTGTATCTTCTTTCTTCTGTATTCTTAAAGTCTTAGTTATAGCTATCTTTATAGATCAAACATTCTAGTCACGCACGCACTCTGATTAGTTTCTAGACACGATTTCAACATGCGATCATGTTCAGAAGACTCTTTATCAAGACAGCATTCAGAATCATTCAGATCAATCACTATCAAAGACAATGAACATTGAAAGATAAATGATATATTGAACTTCAGACGTTATTCAGATTGAATACAGTACAAAGTCAAATGAACAGATCTAGATAGAGACAACGAATGATACTATGTCGATAAAGAGAAATTCAATGATTCAGAGAAAGTTTTAAACGAATTTCATAAGCTATATTCAAACAAATCGCGCTAAATATCGAAATAACTATTAACAAAAGTGAGCAAATGAACTACATTTATATAAACATGAATTTTCAAAGAAAGAAGTAATGTTATGAGTGTATCAAGACTGATAAGACTGAACAAGACTGAAGCTCTAATCAATTCGCAGTGAACGCTAGCGAGTTCTTTGCGTAATGATTAGAGCTAATCAGCGAGCTAGTCAGGTTTGACTCAGATTTGACTCAGATATGACTCAATTTCTTTTTTCTTTCTCAACATTCTTTTCTTTCATCAACATCTTGTTCATCTACATCACATTTTTCTCATGTCACAAACACATTTCTTTCAAGTCTAATGCAGTCTCTGAACATTACATAAATAAAAGCTTTTGTATCAATCTTCTTTTGTATTCTTAATATTCAGTTATAGTTATTTCTAAAGATCAAGCACTATCAATTCTGATCTTCATTGATTGTATCATTTAAACATGATTCTGACAAATTCTTCTGAAATAATTAAGAAAGTTATTTAACATCAATGATAATATTTATGTAATCAAAATGATGTTCTTTCAAAAAGATCAGTCAAACTTCTACATTATAATGATGTACATGAAAAATATGCTTAAATTGATGATTCACATTACTGTTTTCAGTGATTGAAATAATGAACTTCAAAAGAAGAACTTGCAGCTTGAAAGAAAGAGAAAGCAATCAATTAACAATCTTGAGAATGTTTTGTACAAAGTTGATTACATGATCAATATATTAATACTGATGTCTTTTTACATGATGAAATTTCATGATGATGTAAGCTTTGACTATCAACATTTTCTCAATCAGAGACAATTCAGAAAGATTGATGAGTAAATACAATGAGTTTATATCATTCTTAATGAATCACAATGTAAAATCATTGAAATTGATTTTTCTGTTTTTGATGCATTGATGACAAAAGCGTTGTTTCTTTCAGTTGATCAGCTTCATGTCAAAGTCAATCTCATTGCAAATATTATAAATGTTTTATTTGAAGTTCTCAAAAGCATTGTAAAACTCATGAATGAAATTTCAATCATTCTCAAACATGATTGAAGCATCAAAAGATTAATTTAATGTGACATGAGTAAACAATGTTGAATCAAAAAATATAAATTTACAAATGATACATTGAATTGAAGAATCATAATAATGATATAATATACTATATTTTGATGTATTAATTGTTGCAACACAGTAAAGAAAAAGAAAATTTTCATTATTGAAAGCTTTGTTGAAAATTGACATCAATCTCTTTTAACAATAAAACATCATCAATTTGATGCTTGCGCTTCATTCTGATCATCAAAGACAAATGATGAGCATCATCAACATGATATCAGCAAGTGAGCGAAAGATGAGTATCATTATCTTGCAGAAGAATTCAATCAAAGCGAAGAATATACACAAGAAATTGAACAAGCTGCAAGTACTTTATGAGTTCAATGAATGTAGAAACAACGAGCTGATGCTCTGAAGAAAGATGAAAAGATTGACAAAGATGATAGAAAAGCTGATGCATTAACACGTTGCTGCATTGATTGTTAATTGATGCATGAAGAATCAGCTGAAAAGATTGAAAAAAATAACAAGCAGACTTGAAAAAAAGTTCATGAAGAAGAAAAGATGCATTGACAACTGAGCAAAGAGAGCAAATGAGAAGTTGACAACATCATTTAAGAATTATCTTGTTCTCAATGTTGACGTTGCATCATCAGTGTGAAATCATTGCAAGAAATTCAAGATTAAGATCTTCATTAAAGAGAAAGAGAAAATCAAGAGAATCATGATAACAACAACAGAGAACATAGTGAGATGAACGAAAGAAATTGACATTAACGAGACGTTATTGACGTGCAAGAACATAAAGACTATGAAGAGATGATCAAATTTACTGATATTTCAAGTCAAGATGAAAGACAGCAAGAGAATACTGAAGAAAAATGATTTTTGAATCAAAGAAATTTCATTGAATGCAAGTTTGCATGAAGTTAGTTTCAAGATAGTGATACATGAAATTAAAGTTGAAGAAATGTCTAAAGACATAAAGAAGAAGAGAGCGAAAGCACTCATCAAGATCAATAAAGATATACATTCAAAGATTACAATTAAAAAAGTTGAGTGACTCACAAAGAATAGTGAACAGAAGAGATATGTTTCGCTGATGATACATGTAGTCAGTGTTGAGATGATAAACAAGCTAATTGACAAGAAAGTATATCATGAGATCAACATAAAAATCACGCAGTTCTATGATTCAAATTGTAGAATACATCAATGTTTAAAGTATCAAGACTATGATCATAAGACATATGAATGCAAAAATAAGCAAAGATGCATTTACTGTATGCTAAATCATCGTTTGAAGCATTGTTTTCATAAACAAATTCAAGACATGTGAAAATGTGAAACATGTTAAAATACATACAGAATCTTTGATTCTCAATGTCATAAACAACAGATCAAAAAAGAGAGAATAAAGAGAGTCATGAAACACAGATCTTTATATCACGTTGTACAAAAGCAGAAAGAACTCAAAGCGATGACATTGAAAATGTTTACAGAGACATTTATCAGTCTGAAATCGCTGATAAACAATGACTTGAAGAGAAAACAGAAATGCTCAACAAATGAAAGTCATTTGCTCAGCGTAATCATCACATTTGAAAACACTATATTGAATCATCTAGTCAAGAAGTCAAAAACAAATAAGTTGAAATCAACATCAATTACATCAATTTCAATATCATCTTCTTTTGAAAATCTTACAAGAAAAGTAAGCGCATTGCAAACACTCAAGAAAACATCAAACAACTTTGAATGTAAACTTTAATGTCTCAGCAAAAGAAGCTTTGAATACTACAGTACAACGTTCACAAGTTTAAAGAAAAGATAATGATAACATTACTACATAAGAAAAAGATAAAGAATTATAACATTTTGATTCTTCAAGAATTCTGACGATTTGATGAGAATTTCAGAGCGTACTGCTTAACAATTGTTGACTTCACGCTGAAGAATAATGAGAGTAGAATCTGTTTCTACATAAACAAGAGAATTGACAGCAACATCTGACACTCAACATGACACTTCAAAAATGTAAACATGATTACGTTATAAACATTAACAGATGATATACAGATGATTCAGAAAATTATACACATTCACGAAGTATACAATTTGTCACTCAGAGATTATGAAGTCATTCATGAAAAAGAAAGTCTTTCAGATATTGAAAAGACATTACACATGTCAAGAGAATGCGTTCTTGTAGAAGACTTCAATTTGCATCATCTCACATGAGAAGAATTGTTCTACTCAAGATAGCATCTATTGTCAAATGATTTAATTGAAATGATCACAAATATTGATGCATCACTGATGTTATCTTAAGACATGATTACGAGAAATTATCAGAAATCTCAAATGACAATAAATTTGATCTTCACGACAGATGACATTATGAATCAATTAATACGATGCAAAATCAATGAAGAAATGAAAAACTTTTCAGATCATCTGTCAATACAGACAATTATAGATTTCAAAGTTTGTATACTGGTCATTAAGTTAAGTTTTAGATTGACATTTTGAACTTGAATCAATATCGAGTTGAGTTGTTCATCTTTTCAACTCAATTCAAGTCAAGTTGTTCATATTTTCAACTTGACGTGACTTGACTCAACTAGAAATTGAGTCAACTTAACTCAACTCATCAAGAACTCAAACTTAACGTCAAAAGTGCTAAGAATAGAAACATAAAACAACATGTTCACTTGTTCTTTACATTATCTTTTCACATTACTCATTGCATCATTTATATATTGCATTATCTTTTTGCATTACTCATTACATCATTTATATACTATCTTCAAGCTATTAAGAACTATTGTTGTTAATACAAACTATTCTATAAAATGTCTAGTTTGTTAACAACTTTCAATCTGTCTGACGAAAGCATTTCACATAGTTCATCTTCAAATAGTCTTCATTCTGAAGACTTTGCAAGTCAAGTTCAATGATTTATAAATTCTTCACATCATTTTGAAAAGAAGAAGATTAGATAAGAAGCGATGAACAAAATTTATCAGAATTTCTCACAGTTCAAGATAAGAAAGAATAGCAATTATGTTCAATGAACTTTAAATACAGATGACTCTTTTCTATGATGATAATCTCAAATCTCTGTTGTCAAGAGTATTCAAAACAAGACTCAAAAAAAGATAGTTAATTTACTCTGATTCAAAAAAATTAAAGATGATAAGCAATTTAATATATGAAATCACTTTATACAGTTGACTTTGATTGTTAAAGAATTATTTAAAATCTCATGCATAATCTGTTATAAAATTATGAATCATTCAACAGCTTTTGATAGCTTTAGCACATCTGCTATGAAAAAGCATCTTGAATCAGACTTTTGCACAGCGATAGAATGAAGATGCAAACACTTGCAATCACAGATTGAACTGACTTTTGAATGAGTAAGTCATATCTGATAATGCAAATTGATAATGCAAAATTGACAAACTATTAGAAGAAAAGTCATATTGAGTTAATCTTTATCTTCAATCAAGAGAATTAAGAAGATCAATTATGCAAGATTTTTGTTGACTTGAATCTATTCTTTTGAATTGTTGATAACAAGCAATTTCAAAAGCTGCTACAAATGCTTCATTCAGATCTGCAGATTGCACATTGCATAAAGATGACAATCATGATTCTCTCATACTATAAGAAGATTTGTAATAAGATCAGATTGAATCTTACAGAGTCACGATGTGTCTTTATTGCTTTGAATGCATAATTTAGTTCTCAAAGAGTAGCGTACTTGAGAATGTTGATATACTGAATTGATGTCAAATTTCAGTTTCGTGAACATTTTATTGAATTTACGTCTTTTGATATTGAGCATACTGAGCGTCAATTGATGATGAAGCTAATGAAAATTGTGAAGAACTACGCTATTAAAGACAAGCTTTTCAAGATTGTTATTAATAATGCAAGCAATAATAGTATCTTGAAAGAAAAACTTGAAAAGATCATGAGTTGTCGTGAGTTTCAATGAGACAGAACACAGAATTTCATTAATTGCTTGATTCACATCATCAATCTTATGATTCAAGATTTTATTCAAGCTTTTAAATCAAAGATAATAGCTGATAATGTTATTACTCAATTAAAGAATGAGTAAGTGCAAGATATTGAAACAAGCAGAGAATTATCTGTTGTGATCAAAAAGATATTACTTTGAATGATAATGCAAAAAAGTAATGCATTTTTTTTTAATTCTTACTCGATTCAACACTCATTATAAGTCTATACAAGACTCTATATACTGTAGCGAGCGCTGCGCTAGCGCAGCGCTCTTTTCGCATCAAAAATCGCTTCTTTCTGCGCTCTATATTATAACTGTTTTCAATGCTAGAACTCTATGAGTCTGTTTCTTTTCTATTTTCTCTCTCTTTCATTTGATTCTTTGATGACATCACAGCTTGAAATTGATTCAGTATGCTCATTGAGAGTATCATTTGAATGATCATCGTCGCTGCACTCATGATTTCTAAGAGCTTTTTCAAGTTTGTAATGTTCTCTTCTCATTGCATTGCTTTTCATTCTACTTTTCATCTGAGACATGTTAATAAAATGTGCTTGATCAACATTTGATCTTTGTTCCACTTGCATGTTGTCATAGCGACATCAAGTACTCATCTCTCATGTAGAAATTAATTGAAGTCAATTTTTCTCATGCATAGCTGCGTCAATAATGCATTGTGAGACTTTGCATGATTCTTGTGCAGTCACAAATAAGTAATGCATTTATTAATCATGAAATTAGATTTGTGCTCTGACAATAGCTGTCAACAACTCTTCTCAGCAATTGATTCACTTCAAAGCTTTTCAAGAGCAAAATGACAAAAGATTTAGAAAACTGATACAAGATATTTGCATTTGTTGAAACTTTACGTACTTGATGCTTCGTCAAGCATATCAACTACATAAATTTGTTGATTTTTGAACAGAGAAATATTGCGAAGATTTCAAGATCACAAGAATCAAACTTGATGAAAGCAAGTAACTCATGATTTTGCTTATTGACAATCTATTAAATTATTTATTTTACAAATGCACTTTAATAATGTCATGAACAACTAATACAAATATTCACTTAAGATTTCAAATATTTAATGCACTTTTCAATCATTTTGAGCAGATTGAAAAGAATATAAGAAGAAGTACTTGCTCATCAAGTGCTGTTATAGTAAAGACTTGCAAAAAAGTCTCAATCAAACTTGCAAAGTATTATGTCAAGATTGAAGACAGCAATGAAACAATATATAATTTTGCAAATATTCTGAATTCTACAATAAAGCTAAATCTTTACAAAACTTGAGATGACAAAGACAATGAAAATACAGATTATGATAAAGAGTCTATTCACTATGAGATCAAGTACAAGACAGAGTTCAAAGAGTATTTTCATCATTACTATGAAGATTCAGCTGTTGATTTGAAAGCAGAAGCACAAAGAGCAAGAAGTGATACTAATGAAATAATGCATTATCATAATGCATTTAATCATTTACTAATGATCTTGTAGTTTATTGCAACTGTTAGAAGATCATTGCTTCAACAATCTTAGCATGCTCATTCTTTTTAAGATGAAAATGATCAATATCTTTGCACTGATGTTATAAATGAGAAATGTTCAATATGATAATTTTGAAAAGACAATGCTTTGAATTTTTCTAGATTGACGCAAATGACTAAAGATGTTCTTTCATGCTCAATATTCTTAATAAATATTGAGTGAACTTTCAGTCTTGCTAGAAGAGTATGTCAATGAGATCAATTACAGATGAGTTCAAAAATGATGAAATAAATAATGTTGATGAAGTATTACAATTGAATTATGAATTTGAATTCAAATGAGACTATTATTGAGCTTTGAGATATTTATTGCAAAGAGAAGAATGATGATCAAAAGATCAATGAATCTGCTGGTTCATTTCAAGTATCTTTGAAGATTGTTCTGACGCAAATTTATTCATAGATCTGCAATATCATCTCATTTATTAAAAGTCTTGCATTTAAAGCAAGTACTTATTAGAAGTACAATTGAGTCAATGCACAAGAGTAATGCACAAGAGTAATGTGAATGTGATTTCAAGAATTACACTGTTTATTTAACTGATGAAGACAGACATTTTCTAGTTTGTCTTGAAAAACATGACATCAAGATTCATCATAAGATTCTTCATAAATCTCATATTTCTATCTTGAATGATAATGCATTTGACATGAATTGTCATCAAGCTGATGTTTGCATAGAGCAAAATGTCAATGAAAATTCTATAACAAGAATGATAATGCAAAAGAGTAATGCATTTACTTTTCATAAAGAAGCATATAAAGTCTTCAGTGACTTCTTGAAGAGCACTCAAGACAGAGCGCTGAATGTGAAAATCATATTGTAGCATGTTTGCTCAAGCATAATTATGCATAATGTTTCTAATCAGTCTTTTGAAGATTATTTTGAGAATGAGATTTTCTGCAATCTTCTGATATTTTCGAATTTTGCGCAACGCAACAATGTCTGATTTGTAACGTTTTTTCTGTTGCAAAGCATTAGTATGTCAGTAAATAATGCATTACTCATGTGCATTATCTTTTTAGTATTAGTAATAGATTTAAAGACTGAAGTTTCTTTGATAGCATAATGATCAGTTGAATGCATCAAGTTCTTAAATATCTTACATGTTGATGCACATGCTAAAAATGAACTTGTCAGCAATAAATAAATCATATTGCATTACCAGTATGCATTATTGATAACATGCTTGCTGCATGTCATTGTTTATTAAGAATGATTGATTTGATTTATGTAAACTTAATTTTTGAAAGTATTATCTTTGAAAGTATTATTTATTGAAGCGTTGATTACTAAAATGATTCAAGAAAATATGATAAAAGAAGTGATTGAAAAATCGGAAAAGAAATTAAAGAAAATATTGAATAAGTATTAAGAAATAAGTGTTAAGAATAATAATTAAATTTTTCTCGTTGCACTCAAATTCATCTCACTTGATGAGTTTTTCTCTTACTTTTCAAAATTCTTTATTTGTTCATATTTTATCAAACTACTCAAATTTCATCAATATTATTGCATTACTTAAATGCATCATCAAGAAAACAATGCTGACTTTAACAGATACTTTTCACTTTGTTTGACAGTTCAGAAATAATTCTTTGTGAAAATTAATTCATCTCATTTGATGTTATACTTCTTACTTTTTCAAATTCTCTACAAGTTCATATTCTATCAAACTACTCAAATTTTATCGATACTGTTGCATTACTCAAATGCATTATCAAAAGAACAATGCTGATTCTAACAGATAATGTTTACTTTATTCGTAAACTTAAAGTTTATTGCAAGTTGAAATCATGATGAAAATTGATTCAATGAGATCAAAGAACATTATAAGCAACAAAACAATGATCATGTAGTCATATTCAAATGATTACACAAACTAAGACAATTCAATGTTTGAAAAAAAGTGAATGAGATCAACAAAGCAGTGATGAAAGACAATGTAAAAGACGAGATAGAACAAGAGCGAAAGAACAAAGATATTCATGATAATGCATCTCAGTAATGCAATACTAGATAAAGCGCTGATCTGTTTATAGTTGAATGCTTTGAATCAAAAATCAGATGCAAAGTGAATGCTGAGATTATTGTTGAGATGATAAAGCTTTTCAATATAACTGCTGCAATACAAGATGCAAATACTACTGCAACATAAAATGCAAATATTACTGCAAAGAAAATTGCTTTAAAAGCAATGAAGATATGCATTATTTATATGCATTATCTTTTAATTGTAGAAACTAATATCAATTTTAGAAAATAACAGATAAGCTGAACGTAAGCAAAGAAATATTAAAATTTATGATCTTTATAATTCACTTAATTCAACAAAAAATTCTTCATCATGATGATTTGAAGAAGTTAAAGCAAACTGACGATACTAATTTTATGACAGCTTTTCAGATTTTTGCAACAGAATTCATTATTTTCTCAACTGTCAAAGAACAAGAAATTCAGAATTCAATACATGCAATAAATTTTAATTTGAATGATCTCATCATAGTAGAAAATGATGATGCAGAGATGTGCTATGAAGCAAAGAAGAATGAGAAGAAACTACAACATGATGAATATGAAATTATCAGTAGTGAGAAGAAAGAGAATAATGAAAGTGAAAAGAAAATAATAAAGTTGTTCAACTAGCAAACAGCGCTTATCTTACTTTCTAAGTTCTAATCATAATTCATAATCTTATAAATTCATAGTGCATTATCTTTTTGCATTATTGTGAAGAGTGTTCAATAGAAAGTCATGATGATCATCATGAAGTCTTCATGATGAAGACGGTTCAATCAAGCTATTTACATTTATCTAATATCTTGTTGAATCAAGTGAAGTTGTTGAGTCGAATTGTTGAATCAAGCTTCTCAATTCGACTTGAGTTCTTAAGTTCAACTTCTCAACTCAATTCAACACTTTTTCAAAAAAATTTCAATTCAACTCGACACTTTTCGAGTCGAGTACTCGATTCGACGCAGTCAGTCTAGTGTAAAGACGAAGTTGAATAGAAAAGTTGAACATTCAAGATTTCATGATTAATCGTAATAGATTTAACTTTTCATGATTAACTGTAACAGATTTAGCTTTGAATGATTAACTGTAATAGATTTAGCTCTTCGATAAAAGAATCAATCGTTTTACAGATCAAATAATTAAGGTTAACTCAAGCTAGTGATGTGGCGTCAAAATCAGTCGGTAGAAGCAACTGCGTTGCTAATGACGAAGGTCTTTGCAACACCAAAAAAATCGCAACCTCGATATTCAGATGTTCGCTTTTAGGTGCATTGCAGTCATGTCAGCATGATCTCGCGAAGCTTCGCTTTTCCAGAATCAATCAATTCACCATGCATGAAGCCATGCACATACGATTCGCCCACAAGCTGGAAGCTTTCACTCCCAGGAACCGGTCGTAGGACAAAAGGAATTATGGTGTCATGTAAAATCCAGACCGAATCGCGGACGCGAGCCGATTGCGGGCAAAGCCCTAGGAGGTTGTTTGCGGTCCTGAATAGCCTTCTCCCCCCATTGACACAGAGGAAGGCAGACGAGAACCGCGTTTGAAGAGCATCATGTACCCTCAACTCCTCAGAGCTGGTACCATTCGCCAGATGGGACGCCAGTGCTTGCACGTCCTCGAGCGATGACATTTTTAAGCCAGGGTAAAGTTCAAGATAACTTTGTTATCGGGACCATGCTTTTCCATGATTGCCTAGGATGGATGTGTGGTTTTCTTGCATTCTCTGAAGGAGGACTGCTACAACATAATAGACAAGCCATTGACAGAAACTTTCTCCATAATCCGGCGGCGCCGGAACTGTGCCAGCGATATAATTGGCGATCATTGTCCGCCAGAGAGCTTCAAAACTGTTCTGACCATTGCTGTACTCGGCATTGGCGTTTTGATCGATCTTAATGCAGTCAATCAGCATAGCCGACGGAGTTCGGAGACCCAACGGCAGACTCGTTTCCGCAATAGTGTCATACAACGGGGCGGCAGCTAGGTGTAGAGCGTTTCCAACAGTTCGTCATGGTTGGGGACCAGTACGAGCACAACGGGAAGCACCGTAGCTGGGCGCAAGACCCATCGTACTAAAACTTTCATAGATCGGCTCACCGAAGTCAGGCACCCAAGAAGGCAAGTTGAGTCTTCGTTGCCCCTTCGTTCCTTCCGTAAAGGAAAGTATAAGAACCAAAGGCAGATGTTCAAGTAAGCAGGCTGTAGCCGTTGTGTACATCTATGAGATGGGAATTTCATAGCCCGGGAGAGGTAGGTCAACTCGTGCTGATGTATCAAAGCTCCTTGTCAAGCCAAGAACTGAGTATACCTTGTCTCGCGGATCTGCTGCCTGGCAATTCCGCTCTACCTTCAAATTGTGCTGAGTAAACGCGTGAAGAAATTGCTTTCTACTCTCTGCACAAGTTTTGATGAAGAGGTTTCTCTCGCGCTTCGTTAGTACGTGAACAAGCTGCAAGCGTTGTGATATGCCTAAATTAAGGTCCAGAGAGAAGGCCGATGTCACTTCTCACAAATGAACCTGCAGTCAACGAAAACATCCAGTTATTCTGCACGGTGAAAGTCACAGGATGAATCAAGTGCGCCCAGTATATGTGACTGTTGCCACACAGTATAATAAGTGCTTTCGCCAAGGCAACCTCCTGAACGATCCATGCCCTTTGGAACCACGTCCAATTATAGAATCTAGCATAGCTGAACCACGAATTACGATCAATAAACTCTATTCCGAGCTTGTCGTAGAAGCTAGGGTTGTTGAAAGTGAACTCGTAGACTTCATTGAGACGACGTTGTCTTCGATAAATCGCAATATTGGCGGCCCCACTCGATCTAGAAGCTTAGAAGTATTCCTCGAGTCGTCGTCTGCTGTTCCAAGTAATGTAAATGGCGTCGACCCATGATTCTGCTCCTGGATACCTTCCCTGTAGATGGTATAGTGCATCATATAGACACTCGCCTAAATGCAATTTTTTGCCGTCATAAATGATGATTTTCTTCGGTGCCTCTACAGTATTCGCCGAAGGATGTGTAGTCAATACCCGAGGCAACGGATTTGCCCCATTTATAAGAGAGCGCTGATAAATGGGGTTGGCACCTATATTGCTGATCTCAAGAGTCACTTGAAGAACGTTGCAAAACATACACCTATGACATCGCCGCAAACGAAGTAGCCTTATCGAACATGGCGTTGGCTGATCGTGATACTCATAATCTAGATATCCTGATACTTGCATAATTATGATTCGCACGGGCTATTTGGTCTACTGATGTGATATTTGACCATAATCAACAATATGTAACAAAATCACAATCTGATAGTATTGAGGCTGAAATGGAATAATAGAACTTCAAGGTATTGAGTATAAGCCCACCTAAAACAAATAATGATTGCGTGAGAACAATATGGAGTCGCTGATGCCGGTCAAATTGTGGTCAAGGTTTTGGAGGCTTCTCGCCATCGTTCGCCTCTGCCTCCCCGTCATCCGTTTTGTTGTCTTCTTGGCTACCTTGGCAAGCCTTCAATCCTTCATAAATTTCCCTCATCTCGCCCCTCATGCTCTGTGCCCGCTTTCGTATTTGAGCATCTTGGTATCAATGCAAAGCTTCCTCCACGTCCGCCTTTTCTACCACCACGCGATTCGCGGTTGATAGGCCTTGTTAACGCCGCTTGTAGAGTTATGCATGTTTATCTTAGTGCCCTTTTTAGCACGCTAAGCCCGATACTATCTGTAACTAACCTTTATAGGTTAGAGTGCGCGGAAACTCCGTGCATACGAGTACGAACAATGCTATAAGGCGCTTAAATTCCGTCGCCTATCCATATTTTCTAGGATTAGACTCCGCAAGGATTATTATCTGCGCACCCGAACTGTCCAAAACTACACAGTAACCCCCGCAAACCCACAATCAGCATGCTTTCACCACTCCTCCTTTTTTCCCTCCTTTCTCTCTTCACCCTCTCCGTCGCTCTCCCCCCTCCCTCTCTCCCCCAACTTTCCCTCGGCCTGCCTCCCACCAACTCAACCCCTCCTCCCCCAATTACAAAGCCATACCCAACAACCTGCTACATCCCCTCCCCCCTCACCCACTTCATCACGAAACGCGACTGTCACCTCGCCCTGAACAACCTCCTTGCTGTTCCCGACTTGACTGACCCCATGCTATGGTCAGCGCGGCTCTCGCATCGCGCCGTCCAGGCCCGCTGGCAGGGCGGCGACTGCATCATCGAGATTGTTGCGAGAATGCCGATGGCGCAAGATATCTTCTCGCTGCTTGATGTCAGCGTGGGCGCGTTTCAGATTGTAGATGCGTGTGTGGAGGCCAGGGGGTGGGTGGGGGGAAGGCAGGGTGTCGGTAAGAAGAGGGTTTTTCAGGTGGTGGTGATGCACAAAGATGGGCTGAGGTCCTACTCGCCAACGCTCGGGGTACAGGGGGGTGAGGGAAGTGTGTGAGAATTAGAGGCAGGCTTCTTTTCTCCAAAACTGCAGGTCAAGAAGCTCGAAGATGCCAAGCTTGTGATAGTTCGAGATGGAGCTGGGTCTTTGGACTGCCGAATTTTTGGCAGATTCTTGGGGGGAGTGAGAGGTCAATGATGTTGCTGAAAGCATGGACAGGAGCGCGGTTGAAGGCAAGTAATCACTTGAGATTACTTATCAGGGAGAGAACCATAAGTATAGGGCAGGCAATGTACCACCAAGTCATTTGTTGCTATGGCTACTCCTATCTTCGCCACTCAAAGACGATATCCTACTTCTACCATGATAGACACACACTCCTCTCCCACCTGACTTGTGCTTTGGATTTCTCGGACACATCGGACTGTTGGGAAGATGCTCTGGCAAGTTCAGCTCAAACTCTACCTTTTCGTCTTTTGCTTCATCTGCCGCCTCTTTCACCTTGTACCAATCGAAATCGGAGCCTCTGCGCTTTCTCGAAGTTCCTCCAGGAGTGGACCCTGGGGTGGAAACCCCTCCAGATTCGGGGCTACTGTTTCCTTCATCTGTAGTCTTGCCGGTGTTGAAGAAGAACCCTCGGTTCGCATGCGATAGTGGCGGCGTACCAACTTTGCGGGCCTCGGACGGTAGAAAATTAGGACCGTTAGGGTCAGCTATTTCTGTCCGAAGATAGGTATTTGCGTCGGACCCTTCATACATCGCTTCTGGGTCAGGCGTTGGTAGAGGAGGTTTACCCATCAATAAGTTTCGAATAGAGCTGGAAGCAGAATGTGCCGTTTTCCGATGGTTTGGCAGGAGACGTGACAACCCAAAGCGATTGCCACTGATCGATACGCTAGTAGTAGCAATGGATGACGTTTCCCCCTGTAACGTTTTTCTCTCTGAAAATTCTCGAAGCGCATCTGAAGCTTCTTGCAGCATTTCACCTGTGACGGATTTTCGCGGAGGCGCGATATGGGTAGAACCTGTTGGGTCTTTTTTCAGACCTAGGCGGCGCTTCGTGCGACAATACAGGCCTTCCCGACTAGAAATGGTTGTAGCTTTGCTGATGGTTATCCCAGAACCGGGCGACAGCTGACCCGGTAGTGTTGCGTTCCCGCTATGCCATTGACCATTGTCTGGTGGCATTGGCGACGTTGTTGAACGAATTCCCGGACTAACATCCTCGGAGACGGTCTGTGTGCCGTTGAGACGAAGCTTGCGACCCAATTTTATCTCAAGCCAGTGCCCAGATAATTCGTGTTTCCATCGGTGGCCAAATTTGGGTTCTCGGGGCGGCTGCCCATCCTTCGTAGCAGCAAAGGGGATTCGCAGCGAAGGGATGTCCGTTGACTTCTGAGCTTCACCGCTAGCAATTGAGGATGTAGAATAGCTGGATCTAGTGGTCTCCGATGTCGGGGATTGTTTGGCTTGTGGGACATCTTTTTCAACAATCTCGGAAATTGTAGGCTGTAGGTTTGGCGCTTTAGGGTAGGCTTCTCGGGTAAATGCAGTTTCTGAACGTATCAGGCTTTGACGCTCTACCTTTTTGGGTTTCCGTTGGGTAAGAATTGTCAAAGGCGAGATTGGAGACGTAGGTGCAGAGCCATTACTTGATGTTCCAGTCTCCGAACTGCGTTGGGCTCGTTTCCAGAAGAAATATTGATCACCAGGGCCATTGGCCGCTGCTTTAGAGTATTCAGAAGTTGACTGCGGCGTTGATGGTTGCTCTTCTGGGCTATAATGTGACCTGACTTGAGAAAAAGAAAGCTCAGCGTCGGCATTAACCGAGGCCTTGAAGTGGTCCGAGCTGTTCTGTTCAGACGAAGCTGCCTTCCTCGATGTTGGCAAAGGCGATGATTTGGCGACGTCACCGGGACGTCCCATAATGATAGGAAGGCTTGAAAGACGTAGGATTTACGGGGCTATGAGATATGTTAAGGATGAGCGGATGATAGACCTATGAACACAATACGAATCTAGTGGAAGGAGCGACATGCATAGCTCTAGTGTGTCTAATTAGCATAACAAGATTGGAACCCAAAAGTTGAACTCAATTCAAAGCGTACATAAACCTAATTAGATCAGAATTATCCAATCGAGCCTGGAAATACTCTTTGAATAAAAACGTTTTGGCTTTGATATTATCCGATCCCTGGTTGGGGGCCAATAGTCTCAATGTAGAAATAAATAGATCAGGATGAGAGCGAATTTTGCTTAAGAAGCATACGTGAAAAAGCCCGAGTTGAGAAGTTGCATTCAAAGAAGAAGGGGGTTTGCGTGCCACGTTGCTCCATGTTTGTGCCTATGCTTGTGCCTATGTTATTTTACACATAAGGAACGTAAAGTAACAGCCGTAGGAATGTGCTATCATAATCGGCTTGCCCAGGTCCGAGATTTTCCTTGAGCATTACCATCCCTTCCTCCGCATCACCTTTACCTTCCCCACCACATGCCGAAATCCTAGCTGGAACCTCCTCCTCCATCTTTCACTCACCAACCTTTTCCTCTTCAACCCCGGCCGTTCATGGAACCTCTGTCTTGCTGCGTCGGTCCGCACATTATTCATAGAACATGTGATCTCTAGAGTTCTAAGACCCCTCCCCAAATCGACACCGCGCTCTGGGTTGATCTCGACAGTACGGCCAACACTTGGCCGGGAGCGAATGGTGAGAGAGGCTCGAGTCGCCGGTTCTTGCGATTGTACGAGCGTACTGGAAACGTCCTTGGAGACCATGGTGCTGGATGTCGTAGAGCTGCTTGGCATCTCCATGCCACTAGCAAACGCGCCTTCTGTAGGCTTTTGCATGCCATATGTCCTACTGAAAACATCTTTCACGGAGTCGCTGGAAGTCTTTCCTATCCGAAATGGATTGATATGATCAGAGGTTCGTCTACGGGTCCCGCCTGGTGAAGGTCTGGAATTTAGCGTATCCCTGAGTAGCTTATCAATGGCTGGCTGGTACGGGTCTGAGGCTGATGGCGAGTCCTGTGATGGTTCTTCCTTCTCACTGGAACCTGGAGTAGTGGTGTTGTTGGCTGCAGAGGATGAGGCGTATCGCCGTGCTAAACGTCCAGCTGAGGTTCCATTGGATATTGAGATACTACCAGGGGTTGAGAATGATGTGTGGAGTGTTGCTATCGTATGGAGGGATAGAGAAGAGACCGAGGGTGGAAGGCAGGAGAGCAAAGGTGATGTTCGAGATCGGAAAAGGGTATCGCCAAAGCGTCGGATTTCCATCGTTATCCTATATGTCACTCAGTAGCTGTAACCGAAACATGGTTGAGCTTGTCTTACTAAAGCTCACCTCATGTGCGCAAGCTTGTTCTATGCAGGTTACTGAGCTTCAGTGAAGCTCATGTGATAAATCTGCGGGCGCCAAATCTCCCGCGCGGCAAGTTCGGTTCTGCAGCCCAAATATCTGAGTTTCCAAGTAAATTCGCGACTTGCAGCCACACGGTTCAATACACATTCTTACTTCTGACATCTAGCAGTTCCGTTGGTACTCTTGATGCCTACACCAGGACACTAACGAAAACTTCTCCTACTTTACCTGCAAGATCTCTCGCTGCAATGTATAACTACCCAGGTAAGAACATCAATAATAGATCGGGGTTTTATGTTTCTACGCTCGCTGGAGCCCACTGAAAGTACATGTTCCAGCGAAACGCTTTACTAATATTGTCCTCAGGTAACGCGCCTTTTGGCCGGCCCCCAGCCATGGGCTTTCCAGGGCAGAATGCGCCGCCAGGCATGGGATCTTCTTCGGGTATGGGCACCTTCCTCACTCCTACAGTAAGTGCAAACTGACCAGTCACAGGACCGCCGGGGATGGCAGCTCCAGGAGTAGCACCGCCGCCGGGTATGCAAAGCGGCCAACAACCAGGGCGTCCGGGTGGGTTTCCATCAAATTTCCAGCCGCCTGCGAACATGCCAAACATCAATTTTTCGGCTCCTGTTATACGACTCGGTACAACCGGCCCGACAAAGCCATCGTTTCCTATAGGCGGAGATCCTCAGCGAAGAGAGAGCAATATTGAGCCACGGTCCGCTCGTCCAGGTTTAGGCGCAGGCCACGGCATGGAGGCGCAACGGCAGGCTGTACGAGAAAGTATGATGCAGCTAGTACCACCTACTAAAGACGAGATAGTGAGAACAATATTCATTGGAGGTATCACGGAAGGCGCAGGTGGTGACGGTGGCATTGAACATATTGTTCGGTGTGCTGGGAACCTCAGGCGTTGGACAAGAGCATTGGATGCAGACAATAAGGCTTGCCGATTTGGCTTTGCAGAGTACGAAGATCCTGAGAGTCTTGCTACAGCCGTAGATGTGCTGAAAGATGTGGAGGTGCCGGTCAAGCAGCAAAAGGCAATCGCCGTCAGAAAAGAGGATGATGGCGAGGACGCTAAACCAGAGAAGAGCAGATTACTCGTGAGGAACACTTTGTGGGCTATTCATGGGTGAAGTCCGTTGGCTGACCTCAAGCTCTAGGTAATCATTGACGACGCGTCGCTGAGTTACCTAGAGCAATACCAAGCCTCAAGGGGGGATCAAGGCCCCATACAAGCACAACTGCGTCTCGATGCCGCTAAGAGCTCACTTGCAGCCGTACTCAGGGATCTTGAGAACCCTTCACTACCAATCCCCTCAAACGATAGGTCGAACTTTGATCGTGATGGCGATTCCTCGATGCAGAATGGGGATGAGAAAATAGACGCCGAAGTCGTTACCATACCTCTAACGATTGACGATGAGCTCTCTGATATTCCAGCCGAGATGCGTGAGACTGTCGCTAAAGAAATCGCAGCCTTCCGAGATCGTAGTACCCGTCGTGATATTGAGCGTTTGCGGAAAGAAGAAGAGCTCGAAGCATTAGAGCGAAAGCGGAACCTCAGCCAACCACGACCGAGCAGGCTAGCATCACCTCCTTTCTCAGCTCCTAGTGGTCCAGCTCTAGGTGCGAATGGGATCCCAGTGGGCCCAAGAGATAGGGGAGTGCCGAATGCACCTGCTGGACCAAAGGGCTATACAGAATCACAACTACCACGGGACTACCAGAAAGGTGTAGCGTTTGTCAACGGCAGTGGCATTAATGGTGCAGGTGCGGCTGGCCTGATCAATCGCGAGGATGAGGATAGTGATGCTAGTGACGAAGAAATAGAACGGCGTCGGAGGGAAAAGAAGGAGGCCGAACAGGAGAAGCTTTACCAGGATCAGAGACGGAGGTGGCTTAATCGAGAAAGAAGTCGAACTGCTGCAGTTGAGAGAGAAAAGGCTCGGGACAAAGAAGAAGAGAAGCAACAAGAGGCAGAAAAGGAAGCCGTCGCCAAGCGCTTGAAAGAATGGGACGACGACCTTGAGGTTAGTAGGAAAGTGGAAGAGTATTATATTGACCGAAGCCTGTGGATTCGAAACCGTGCTACTTTCAGAAGTAGAGAAGCGCAACTAGACGAACTGGACCGAACGGCAGAGGACAGAGAAAAGGCAAAGGATCTACAGCTACGAGAACAGGCAAGAGGGATGGCCGACGACTTCCTCAATCGTCAAGCAATGGAACTTGATACAAGGGCTCAGACACCTCGAGAGCCACAACGATTCAAACTATCACTTGGAGCTGCGGCTCAGAAAGCACAAGCTGCCGCCTTGAATCGGCGAACAGTTGCCGAAGTTGAAGGACTACTCGAAGACGAGGAGGAAGCAGACAGCTCTGTCAAAAGGACGCTCATACCAATCAAGTTTGATAACGCGGCCGATGCTCTTGGCCTGTCAGAAGAGGAAAGAGCACAGGCTGCTAGACAGTTGGCCGCTGACATTCCGTCGGACAAGGACGGACTATGGAAATGGGAGGTCAAGTGGGAATTCGTGGACGAGACCGTATTGGGAGAGCAACTAAAGCCTTTCGTGGAGAAGAAGATTGTGGAATACCTAGGCGTACAAGAGCAGATGCTAGTAGAGGTTGTTGAGGACCACATTCGGAAGAGAGGAACGCCTCAAACTCTAGTGGAGCAACTTGAAGGGGTAAGATCTATCTTCTTTGTCTCTACTGCTATATTCGAGCGGTAGAACTAAGTCTAACATTGGTATAGGCTTTGGACGAGGAGGCGGAGGTCCTTGTTAAGAAGTTGTGGCGCATGATAATTTTCTTCAGTGAATCGGAGAAGAGAGGCCTCTCAGGGTAGGCGCGTCTAATAAGAAGCATTGTAGGGATGTATTCACCGGGTAGAAGGTGTACAAGATTCTAGGATCTTGCTTGCCTCCCATTTATCCACGATACCTCTTGCCCCAGTCCGGATAATGGAGGTCTGGCCGAACAGCGCTTACAAATGGCTTCAATAAGGTAGTCCAACAGGTCTCTTTCTCCTAGTTCCGTACCTTCCGTATCGAGCTCTTTATCCAAAGCTCCGCGGTCTAGACGTTACCAATAAAGACGTGCTCCTTCTTTGTTTTGTGGGGACTGGTTTAAGAAAGAGCACCAGTGTAACAGATTTATCACCACAAAATTTCTAACTCAAGTCACTCATTTGTGTCCTCGGTGATTTCCAACCCTCACACTGATAATTTCTTGGAATTCTTTTTGGCACCAATTGCATCTCAATCATCATCTCGCCACGAGTGGTTCACTGTCTCTTCACTACCATGTCTTCATCTTTGACACGCCTTCTTGCCCTTGCAATAGCTCTCTTCCTTCCAGGTCTTGCCCAAGCCGTGGCATTCACCAATGGCTATTACACTGGTATAACTGCTACTACTCCTTTCGTTCTCACCTGGTCCGGAGATAATACTGTACGTCCAGCTCACCTAGTGAAACCGCTTGCAAGGACGGTAGATTTGTATTGAAAATTTTTACTGATCCGTGTCAATTAGCCCGTGGAAATATCCCTAATGAATGGCGATCCGGTAAACCTCCAATTCGTCTCCACAGTCGTCAGTAAGTATACCGTACATTTGTCCATTCCTCCGATCCTACCATCCCGCTAACCCTTGTAAAGACGGTATCACAGGCACCAGCTACACATGGACGCCCCCACCAATCACCACACGAGGTGTTTATGCCCTCTCCATCAGCCAGTCCGGAGCTGTCAACTACTCCCCTCAATTTATTATCTACAGTGCCACACCGATTACTACCTCCCAGACCACTATCACATCTTTCACTGCTACGTCAACGAATATCGTTGCTTCGAGTACCATGATGCTGGTGGCTGTTGCGTCCTCGCTGATTCCGTCTAACTCTACTGGGCTACCGTTGGTGACGAGTGTACCACCTTATCCGACTGTGAACCAGAACAGCACTTATACTGGCTCCACTAGCACGGTAGCGTTAACCTCGGTTTCTTCCTATCCTAGTGTCACTGGAGCCGGAAATTCTAGTGCTACGGGTTCGCCGACCTTTGCTGGCGCGGCTGGCGCGGTCAGGGCAGAGATTGGGATGGCGGTGATGATTATGGTGGGGGCCTTGGGGTGGGCGCTCTTGATAGGCTGAAAGATAGGTGCAAAGAAGATGTGGGGGGTTTTGAAAGCATTGAGAGGATCGAATAAGAGAGCAATTGTAAACGAAAAGTCGGACACGGAGGTGGAGCTGACTGGTTTGGGGGGACTTTTGGAATGTGTACATGCACTTTATTTCCGGCGTATGATATTTCGGTGGGGCCAAGGTGAGTCCTCTCTACGGACTTGCTCATTCTATAGAAGTTTCACTTAATTCATTATTCTATTGTTCTTCTATTCGACGGATTGAAGCTCCTTACCCCACGCTCATCATACTTGACAAAAATCACGTTCGTCCCCGGGCTGCTACGTTCCCTGACTAGACGGCCATCATTGACTCTCGCACGCTGTCGTTCTTCGTCCTTTGAACCCTTCATAGGGTAAAAAGGCGCTTCGCGAAAACGAAAGGCGGGTACCAGTCTGTCTTGATCTCGCAGCTTCGGGGTCTGCCACTTCGTTAAGAAGGACAATGGTAGACACTCAACTGGCCACGTGCCAGCTGCGTATGGAAAGCCACACGTCTCCTTCTATCTTTGTTCCGTTTATTTCTCTGCAGGCCCCAGGAGCTTTCTACCAATGTCCAAGCCATTCACTTTCTCAAGCTTGTGACCATTCCTTTTCCAGAAATCCTCCCTCTCCTTGAGAATTTCCCTGCACCAACTCTTCACCTCCTCAAGTTGTATCTTCTCGGCAACCCATACAAACTCCCCGAGATCTAGCTTGCCATCCTCTTTCCTTTCATATTCCATCATCTGTAACACAAGTTCTATCTTGTCAATATCTTTGACGAACTTTGCCTCCAACGTCATCCCATCCTCATACTCCTGCCATATCTCTTTTAGCCCTTTTCCTTGCTCCATTACTCCAGTGCTCTGCCCTAACAGTTTACTGGTCAAAAAATCCATCGTCTCTGTCTCCCGTCTGTTCTTCTCAGCCTTGTCCACACCGTCTACAGGTGTGATGTCTCCCACCAACGCTTCCGCCATGTCGTGGACTAATGCCATTTTCGTACAGTGAGGGATATCTAATTTTTTTGAGAGGGAGGAAGGCGCAAGCATCGTCAGGATGGACATGCGGTACATATGGTCTGAAATTGATTCGCCAGCGACGATGTTGAAGCGCCTCCATCCTTCGCGTTTAGTGGTTTTTAGCTGTTCTAGGAGGTGGAAGAAGGGAACTGGTGAGGCGGGATTTGAAGGGACGGGGGTGGGGAGGGCGGACAGAGCTGGTAGGCGTAAGCAGGGATTCACAAGGGCTCATACTTGGGTGTTGTATGGCCTTGGAGAGTGTTAAGTACCAGCTTCTAATGACCATGGCGTTGAGGAAGAGAACTGTGCATGGGGCGGTTTTTCGAGATGCTGGCTGATTAGCGGTGGGTTGTTGATTACTCTTGATGGCGTATCAGGGATAAGTGGATGCTGCGCTGCCATTGCAGCTTTCTTGAAACTCCGCGCAGAGGTAATGCGATGAGAATAGGAACAGACTATCGTTATGTTATTTCGGGAAGGAGGAAGAGCTCCCTGTGTTTATATCGCAAGAAAAGTGATAGGAATGTTTGCTGCTTAGGTAGCGATATGCACGGTGATCCCAGTCATTGTCCTAAGGTAGGTAGGTACTGTAGCTCTGACGGCTGGTGCCGACAAGGCCTTATCGTAGTCACTAAAGATTGCTTAAGCTTTCCACCTGCTTGCATAGAAGAGTATCAATTGTGGGGTAACTTAGAGAAACCACCACAACACGGCTTTACACTCTACAAACACGCATCTTCTATTTGTTGACAAAGGCTCAGTGAAGTCCCCTGAGCGGATGGCTCCATAGAATAATTGTCACTACAATCAGCATATGATGCCTCATTACATTGTATTGCGCAATGAGCAAACCCAGTGCATCCGCGTTGCAATCGCACAATGGGCACACGAGCTCGAAAGCTTCAGTCTTTCTTACCAATCTACGGCTACTAGACTTAGACAAACGCCCTGACTGGCCCTCAATCTCACCGCAAACTCTTGGAACCAAAGATGCCCAGCAGAACCAAAAGAACCGAATTCGCTGCGTTGAGTGGGCGTTGTATCGCTTGTTCGAGATATGGGACCCGGAAGAAACCAAAGATGTCAGACCATCGTCTGTGTCCATAGTGAAAGTGCTTAGCTGATACGCCCTCGACAGAAACTGCAACCATTCTTTCCTCCGCTCGAGCCCCTTCAATCCCTCAATCTACGCGCCGCGCTTTTCAGGTGCTTGAATGAGCTAAAGAAGAGTGGCACATTAGGCAGAGATGTTACGATTCGGAAGACTATGCTCGATGAATGCAAAGGAGAAAAACTCGAGGAAGTGCTAATCTCGTGGTCCTCGGCTGTCCTGGCGAAGGTCCTTGCAGCTGAGAGAAATCGGAATTCGAGCGTTGCGAGAAGGCTTATTCTTAACCGAAAGATAGCGCTGAAGGATCAGGAGTCATTCTTGCCTTTGGCCGTGGCCCATCGAGCATCCTTGACTGCAGTGCTTCGCCGGAAAGAACAATTAAGGACAAGGTATTCCGACTTCCAGCATTGTCTTGACCAAAAGGAGCAGGATCTGGCTCGAAGAACCGAGCGCTTAGAAGAAATCGAGGAGAGTGGTGCCGCAAGGGTCGTACCAAACCATGTTACTCAAAGAATCAGACGGCAGTTCGATATACATTGGCAGGGAGACCCTCGATGGGTAGACATCCTTGTGAAAGGCGGCGAGCATAAAGTTCGTGATCCATTGCTTGAAACAGAGTTTTCCGAGCTTTGGCCATTACTCAACCAAGGCACTGTGGACAAGGCAACTGCTACCGATCAGGAAGGGCTCCTTCAGGACTTGGAGAAGAAAATAATCAGTCAGCGGGTAAGACTTCAGCACTGGAAGGCTCTCAAGGATGATTTGACACGAGAATCGAACCCTACTTCCTCGGCAAAGCGTCAGGGTAGCCGATCAGGCAAAGTCCAAGGCATTGAGCTCGGTTTAATTAAGCCCAAGGATATCGTAATTAACCAGAAGAAGCTTTGTATCGGAGAGAAAGGGCAAGGGATGGCGGATAGGAGCTGCGCGCCTTTTATGACGGATGAATATGCAAGGTTGGTGGACTCAATGCAAGCCGAGCTTACCATTGTCGGTAAAGGAGTGGGTCAGAACGCCAAAAGTCCAAAGAGAAAGCGCAATTCTATCTTCCCAGTACCTCTTACAGACCGCGATAAAATTTCCAGGTCAGATGACTTAGAAATCTTGGAAGGCAACTCTCCGCAAGATTTGGATACACCGACTACAAAGACATCTCAGACTCCATATCGGCCCAGCTTGGAGTCTCCGTCGCACCATATAAACGGCGAAGATAACAAAACACTACACAGACCTATCAGCGACTATTCATCTACGTTGCGTAAAAGCACCGAGGTTACCGGCCTAAGAGTACAAGACGCTGTCACCGTCAATCGTAACATTGACTTAAGTTCAAGAAACGCAAGCGAAACGCAAGAGGACTCAGTAAACCCAGAAGTACTTGACGAAGACGAGCTCCTCGCCCAACAAATCATCTGTTCAACAAGAAACGCCCCTCCTTCAACCGCCAAATACAAGCGTTGTCTAGCAGAACGAACGCGGCAATCAATGGGTTTCCCAACCGTAGCACCCTGCAACGAGATTCACCATCTTGAACCACCCCCAATGCTACCACCACCCTCAAGCACCCTCGATTCTTCATCGCCCCTTCCTAGCAAAACTACAACCCTTTCCGAACGCACGCGCCAGTCAATGTCCCTCATGCCCTCCACATCTCTCAAACCCCGGAAATCGCTACACAAGCCTCGACCATCGAGAACTTATCCAACGAATCAGTTTGAAACCCCGAGCAAGCAGCAAGTATCCACTAATGTGGCGAAGGAGGAAACGCCGCCGGAAAAACTATTTGCCCAGGAGGCAGACTATACGAGCGTGTTCAAGAGTCGACCCAAAATTGCGCTGAGTCCCACTGTTTCGCCGGAGCTTAGGGAGGTCAATGAAACGGATAAATTTGATGATAGTTTTGCTGAAAATGATGTTTCAAAACTTTGTAGGGGGTCACCGAGTATGAGAAGGGCTGGGAGGGTTGGAAGGTTTTAGTGCCTGGATTCATAATACCCATTGCTTGCTCTATCAGTCGCTCTTGTTTTTCTGTATATGTTGAGGCCCTCATGTTTAGCAAATGCCCAGTAGATACTGGACCTATGTTCCCCGAAAGACCGCTTTCTTCACTTTTCCAGTTAATGACATGGTTTGAAACTCGGATACAAAAGTGTCCTTCAGCATTATCAAGACCACTGAATTGACTTGTTGAAGCTTCCACCAAGGGGTGCAGAAAGCTAATAGAAAACTACCAATCCACATCGAGATATCTAAATGGACAAATAGACTCAAACGGGATATGTAGTACGGTCGTTAGCTTGGGTTCAAATGCGAAGCTTGGGCGGTGAGAACAATTGGGCAGATCAATCTCAGCTTTCCGAACCCAGCCTGTCACTTAGTCCGATCATTGAATTGGCATATTGGTTATCGGTCGTTGTTTACTGATTTCTGATTTTGACAACCAGGGGTCATTGGTGATTCTAGGGGCAGTGCTTCTAACCGCGTTCTAGCGCCAAGGGTATCGACGGCCGCATCTAGCATGAGACACCCTGACGCTCACCTCAGCAAGTATCACATTCAGCCATAACCAGTCAATCATTTGCAGCGACAATTTATACTGACACGTCTGCAAAGTGTTGAAATAGTTTTCACGCTGGCTATCTCCCGGCCTCTCAAGCTCTGTGTCGCTTGCCTCGCCCTCGTCCTCGGCATCACTCTCATCCTGGCTCCCCCCGCCCGTTTTACCTCAAGAGTATCAGCTATATTCAAACAGCTTCCCCAAGTGAACTCGAAGCCAGGACTGCGGCCGACATACTCATCGACAAGACCCCTGACTACCGCAGCAATGGCGCCTCAAGCATTCAAAACACCCCCACAAGCCCCACCTCTCTTCACGGGAACTCCCAAATCTGTGGTTGAGGATACTAAGCGATTAGTCGATAAGTCTCGCAGCATACAAGATAAAATTGTTGCGGAAGTGAAAGACAAGGATGCTTCATTCAAAAACATCATGCTTCCTATGGCTTATGATGAGAACACTATGGCGCTTGAAGCGCATATTATAGGCTTCTACCAGGCAGTATCTACGAACCAGGAGCTACGAGACGCCTCCACCGAGGCCGAGAGGCTCCTGGATGACTTTTCAATCGAATCATCTATGCGCGAGGATGTGTACAATGTGGTTGAGGCAGCTTTCCACAAGGGCGAGAAGTTGGACCCGGAGTCCCAACGGCTGCTGGAGAAAGAGCGCAAGAACTATATTCGAAATGGTTTAGGTATACCAGCTGGGCCAAAACGAGATCGATTCAAGGAGATCAAGAAGCGGCTTAGCGAGATCAGCATCGTATTCCAGAAAAACCTAAATGAAGAGAATCAGGGCTTGTGGTTCACGCCTGAGGAACTTAGTGGGGTCCCGCAAGATGTGCTCGCTGGGTTTGCTAAAGGAGAAGGGGAGCACTCTGGCAGGGTCAAAATGACTTTCAAGTATCCGGATCTATTTCCAGTATCGAAGTACGCAACGAATCCAGCAACGCGGAAGAAAATCTTCATTGCAAATGAGAACAAGTTGAATCAAAATGTACCTCTTTTTAAGGAAGTAATCGTGTTACGTGATGAGGCAGCTCGATTGTTGGGGTACCCAAATCATGCGGCCTTTAAAATAGAAGACAAGATGGCTAAAACAACCAAGACCGTGGACGACTTTCTCGGTGACCTGCGTGAGCGACTTACCAAGGGCGGAGCGTCGGAGAAGAAAACACTTGCTGCATTGAAAGAGAAGGACCTAAAATCTCATGGTGCAGGGAAGACTTTTGATGGCCAGTACTACCTCTGGGATCATCGTTACTATGACCGCCTGATGCTTGAGCAGGACTACTCTTTGGACCAAGAGAAACTTGCCGAGTATTTCCCCCTTCAAACTAGCATCCGTGGCATGTTGAGAATCTTCGAACAGCTCTTTGGGTTGACCTTCGTTGAAGTTACCGGTTCCGACCGTGCATCCATCTCTCCATCCGGTAAAGGCGATGATATTGTGTGGCATCCTGACGTGCAAGTATTTAGCGTGTGGGATGATGAAGGCGAAGGTAGTGGGTTTGTCGGCTATCTCTATCTCGATCTCCACCCTCGTGAGGGAAAGTACGGCCACGCTGCGAATTTCAACCTTCAGCCAGGCTTCATCCAGGAGAATGGAACGCGAAGATACCCCGCCACAGCACTCGTCTGCAACTTCTCGAAACCAACACCTAAGAAACCTAGTCTCCTCAAGCACGATGAAGTAGTCACTCTATTCCATGAACTCGGCCACGGCATCCACGACCTCGTCTCAAGAACCACCTACTCCCGCTTCCACGGCACTAACACCGTCCGCGATTTTGTCGAAGCCCCAAGCCAACTGCTAGAAAATTGGTGCTGGACCCCTAGTCAGCTAAAAGCCCTAAGCCACCACTACTCTTCCCTGTCGCCGGAATATGAAGCCGCCTGGCAAGAGCAAGCAAAGGGGCAGGCTAAGCCTGACGACAAATTGCCGGACGAGTTGATATCTAATCTTATCAAGACAAAGCACGTTAACGATGCGCTGTTCAATTTACGACAACTGCACTTCGGCATCTTTGATATGACAGTGCATGAACCGAGTAGCCACGCTGAGGCAGAAGCTATGAAACTGTCCGAACTGTACAATAAACTCCGGCATGAAATTACTGGGCTGGACGGTCCTGAAGCATACGGTGAAGGCTACGCATGGGGTGAGCCCCTTTCTTCTTCCGTCACCTTCCCTACCACACTCTTTCCTCCATTCCAAACTCTCTATCCCAATTCCGCCTGCTAACGATCTCCAGGCAACGGCCAAGCAACCTTTGGCCATCTAATCGGCGGCTACGACGCCGGCTACTATGGCTACCTCAGCTCCCAGGTCTACAGCGCAGACATGTTCCATACATCCTTCGCCGCTAATCCTATGAACCCCACTGAGGGTCGACGGTACAGACATACGGTCTTGGAGAGAGGGGGAAGCCAGGATGAGATGAAGACGCTCGAAGATTTCTTGGGGAGGAAACCGAGTACAGAGGCGTTTTATAGAGAGTTGGGGTTGAGTTAGGATTTTATTGGGAAGGGTAGGGGATGGTGTATAATGACCTGAAGCAGTAAACGCGCTTTCGGTATCGCTGTAGCAAATTCGCTGGCCATTGCTGGCCCTCAGGCCATAGCTAACTCGAAACCAGTACGCGCCGTCTCTCAATACAATCCCCCTTCAACTTCGACATATCTTTCATCTTCATCGCGAGTGACCCGAGCTAAGTGTTCAGTGCATAACAGCTAGAGCGTGGCCCTTCATGGCGACTACGGCATTCTTGAGATATGTATTATTCGCCCTCTGCGGCAAGCGCAATTTTCGGGATAAGAGAGAGAAATCATCATGTGCAACTTAGGTATAGTACAGTCCTCAGTAATCATCTCTCATCTATTCCAAGTTTTTCTCGAACGCGATAAGAGAAAGTTGATGTGGAGCCGAAACGGAGGGCGAATAAGGTGGTGATAATGGCGACGATGAAAAGAGCGACGGACAGAACGACAGAACGGATGTAGACGAGGTGGAAGGTCTGTACGCGGATGAGAAAGGTTGGATCTATCGTCGCACTAGAGCGCCTACTCCATCTGTCAAAGCTGAGGAGTCAGAAAGAGACAAGCGGAGCGCCGTAAATTTTTACCGAGCCATAAAACCGCCCCCTCGTCCCGAGACACAGGAAATCGTCTTCGAGATTATGAGCCGGGGCTGGTGTGTTTGATTAGTGGGGGAAGTACTTGAATTATAGGCAAGCCAGAGAGAGCGATGAGGAGGTGGAAGAGAAGATCAGGCGGAGGAGGTTAAGTAGCAGGGTGGAAAGGTTTACAAATGGGGGGTCGAGGGGGTTCTGAGGTGCTGGGATCGATAATGTTCTAGTTGTGAGTCTGGTGAAGTCGATAGGTCGAGGAGATGTAAGGAAGAGTCGAATCTGTGGTTGGCGAGGGGGAAGAGGAACTGTAATCTGTATTGCTGCTGGAACATACTTCAGCTTCTTACAAACTTCTGATGAATAGAGTTTGATTATATTATTGACAAAAGTTCTTGCCCCTTGGAGGTCGTTCTGATCTTGTACGCAGGCGTGAAGACGTAAGAGGACGCCGGCCTACACTCGAGCATACCGTGGCCCGTCCATTCATAGCCGGGTTCGTAGAATGCTTCCGTGGCACGAAAGGTGTCAGGATCAGATCCAATCTGAATTCGCCCACTCTGGGGCGAAGAGAAAGACTTGAGCTCATGACTCGTGCAGCTGTGTAGATGATTTCTGTTATTGGAGAACGCCGGGGCCCCGTGGGAATAGCATATGCAAACAGCTTGTTGTCGGGTTATCTATTGAGGGTGCGACAATAACATCACAGGTCGTTGCAATCAATATTTCAGACAACCCCAATTGTCTTGCTAGGTGCTAGTAGCGTGGCTAGATTGCCGTAAAGCCCGCGAATTCCCAGCTTCGTCCCTTGGTTAGGAGCAGACTCGGTCCCTGGATATCAGCTCATACTGTAGTAGCGCGATTCTGATGCTAAACATAGATTTAATTCCGTGCTGCAGATTGCGCATATATGGCAACACCTTGCTTTTGTCACGGTGGATCTTCCGTTCAGTGCTGATTGCGCAACTTGAAGACTCTGTTATTCATATGAGAGCTTTGCCGCCCAATCTCAATAGTGCACATTGTAATGAGGGGAAGATTGCACACGCAAAAGATCCGACTCTATCAGGTTGGAAAGATACGGTTTTTATTGGGAGCAGACCTCCGCAAATTCCCTCAGGAGCGTGCCAAAAATGGCGTTGTTGGTAGGTTGACTGATTTTCATGAGCAGCTCATACGTTTGAAGAGATCGGTATATATACAGAGATTAGGACGCACCTCTTCAAATTAAGATGTTCGTAACCTTTCATCCAGAATGTCACAGGTTTAGATACTTGTCAAGAAAATCACATTCCAAGCTCTGAATATCCCCATCGTCGATCCAAGTCTCAAGAATTTTCGATAATCTCCATAATTAGTCTGTATAATTATCGCACGGGCGTTCAAAAGCCAGGAGACATTACAGATACCAGTTTGCAAAGCACTGGTACGTTCTTCCAGCATGGCACCAATCCACGGTGGTTTGACAGTCAAGCAAAGCAAGAACGTTCCTCAACTACCATGTGAAGTAGCTTTTGCTGGATTCTATCCGCCGCTGTTTTGCCTGCAGGAGCCAGAGCCCAGCGACACGATTCATACGAGAGGGCTGAACCCGTCCAACGATGCTGCCACTTCCACTAGTCCAAACTCGAAAGCCTGGCCCACCAAAATTCAGGAAGTCATACATGACCAAAGGACCTGGATTGCTTTTGTTCTTGGGCTGCTCGCCCTGATATCTATTGCTTCCCTTTGCTACCAATGCTGTAAAGGCTCGATCAAGAAACGTAGGCGGCGTGCCGGAGGAAATACGGCTGGAAGACATACAAGAGAAAAACGGACAGATTTGCCATCTCCACCTCGGTCAGACCCGTTCATGCAGTTCACGCAGCGAAAGGAAGTAGGAGCAGCTGAGCAGCGTGCACAAAAACTGCAGGAGCAAGTCACACGAGCCTCTGGCGGAATTCAGACCTCGAGTGTTGTTATCCAACAGACAGAGTTGCATGATCTGGAAAGCATTCATGACGACCTTAGCGACGAGGCGAGGAGGCTGTCGTTG
>JAABUH010000400.1_pt1 | contig 64190 bp, 57 predicted proteins | sample 5559121 | NCBI WGS metagenome assembly JAABUH01 (sample SAMN10711871, study PRJNA513364) | rock metagenome | isolation source: Antarctica rocks | place: Antarctica: Victoria Land, Battleship Promontory nord | collected 2015-12-28 | reverse complement strand
CCGACGACTGCTCGCGGGTATCCGTATCGGGGGCGATGGTCATGGTACTCCGTTCCTTCCGCGCTGTGCAACGCCGCACCCCCTTTCCGCCTTTAGGGGCGCAGGAATGGGACTCAGTATACTATACCGTGAGTGGACAGTAGGCAGTGATCAGCAGTCAGTAGCGGCCAGGGTTGCATTGTCGGAGGGTTTGGGCGAGGTAGGAAGGCATGGTGCTGTGAAGAGGCCACTTTCTCGCGACTCACGACCCACGACTCACGACCCCGCCAAAGGAGTTCGATGAGCGGGACATTCGCGACGCATCCATATCACCGATCGGTCGAGTTCAACGCGACCCTGCGCGGCGCGGCGTTGCGCGTCTTCACGAAGGCGGGCTTCGCCAATTGGGATGGGATCAGCCCGGCGACGAATCTGCTGGCGGAGTCGATCATGCTCCCGCCGGATGCGCGCGTCCTGCAACTCGGTTGCGGGCATGGGGCGCTGGGCGTGGCGCTGGCGCGCGCGGTGCCGCAGGGCGAGGTGCTGCTAGTCGATGCCAGCTACACCGCGACCACGCTGGCACCGCAGACGCTGGCGGCGAACGGCATCGCCAATGCGCGCGTGAGCGGCGACCCGCTCACGGAGTTACCCGAGGCGGCGAGTTTCGATGTGGTGGTGCTGGAGGCTCCCGCCGGGCGCAAGTTCGCGCGTCGCTGGCTGGCGTTGGCGGGGCACGCCCTCAAGCCGGGCGGGCAGCTGTACGTGGCGGGGCCGAAGGCGGAGGGGATCGAGTCGATCATCTCCGATGCGAAGGCGCTCTGCGGGCAGTCCGCGACCCTCGCCTATCGCGACCACAATCGCGTCGCGGTGGCGACGCTGGCGGAGGGGCATACCCCGCCAGAGTGGGCGGGCGAGCCGGGGATCGCGCCCGGTACCTGGGCCGAGGCGTCGGTCAACCTCGCCGGGACGCGCACGCGGATCGCCAGCCTCGCCGGGATCTTCTCTTACGACCGCCTCGATACCGGGACGGCGTTCCTCCTCGCCAGCGCGCAGTTCCGCGCCGGTGAGCGGGTGTTGGATGCCGGCTGCGGCTGGGGCGCGCTCGGGATCGCGGCGGCGCGCGCCGGGGCGGCCCAGGTCGATCTGATCGATAACAGCCTGCTGGCGGTCGCGGCGGCGGGGCGCAACGTCGCGGACCTCGGCCTCACCAACGCGCGCGTCCTGCCGAGCGATGCGCTGATGGCGGTGGCGGGCGAGCGCTACGACCTGATCGTGACGAATCCGCCTTTCCACACCGGCAAGGCGGTCGATTGCGACGCGGCGGGGGCATTCATCGCCGGGGCACGCGAGCTGCTGACCCCGCGCGGACGCCTGGTGTTGGTCGCCAACGCCTTCATCCGCTACGAGCGAGCGATGCAAGAAACCTTCAACTCGGTCGAGACGATCGCCGAGAACGATCGCTACCACGTCCTCCAATCGCCGACTCGCGAGCCGCGCCGCCGCGAGGATGCGGAGTCGGAAGAAGAATTGCTGCTCGTCGGTCGTCGGCCAGCGGAACGAGCGACGAACGGGCGCGGTCGGCACGCGGCGAAGGAGAAACGGTAGGTGGCAGTTGGTAGTGAGGGCAGCCACCCCCGGCGAAGGGCGGCTGCGCCGTCGCGAAGCCCCCGCCGGGGACTGGAGAGGTGCAAAGGCAGTGTTATCCGCCTTTGTCAGAAAAGATGATCGCCCGTAACGGCGATAGCCCCGCTCCTCGGATGGGGAGCGGGGGGCGGGGGGTGAGGGTGGTGGCGGTGCCGCTGCCGCCGGGGGTTTTAACCCCCGGCTGCGGGCAGCCATAGATGGCACCGGCGAAGTCCGCCTGCGCGGACCGGGCTGGGGCGCCGAAGCTCATAGTTTCTGCCGACCGCCGACCGCCGACCGCCGACCGCCGACTCATCCCTGCTCCGCCTCCACCTTCCGCTGAATCTGGTGGACGATCTCGGCGGGTAACGCTTGCGAGGGCGCGGAGTTGATCGCGCGGATCGTGGCCGGGTCGAGCTTATGGCGACGATCGGCGGTGAGCAGGCCGTTCGTCTCCTGCGCGGTGTCGGTGAACTGGGTGTAGCAGAAGCCGAAGATGGTCGGGCAGGCGAGGATCGCCTCGATATATTCGCGGTAGCGCGCCAGGTACTCCGCCGCGTCGGGGACGGTGTCGTAGCCGAACCAACGCTCGCCCCCCGCCGGGGCGAAGGTGATGCCGCCGAACTCCGTCAGCATGACCGGCTGCCCGGTGTGTGCCACGCCCTCCAGGGCCACGATGTGGCTCTGCGGCGCGGGATCGGTCCCGTCGAGGCGGCGGGCGAGCGCCTCCGGCGTCCCGTAGCGCGCGAGGAGGGTCGCGCCGCGCGGCGTATAGTCGTGGATGCCCCAGATATCGTTCGCCAGGTGCTCCCAACCGTCGTTGCCGATGACCGGGCGCGTGGTGTCGAGCGCGCGCGTCAGGTGGTAGAGCGCCTGGACGTAATGCTGCTGGGCCGGGTCGCGCGGCAGGGCCGGGACACCCCAGCTCTCGTTCAGCGGCATCCAGGTCACGATGCAGGGGTGGCTGTAGTCGCGTTGCAGGACAGCGAGCCATTCGCGCGTCAGGCGCTCCACGGCGGTCGTCGAGAAGAGGAAGGCGTTCGCCATCTCCCCCCAGACGAGGAGACCGAGGCGATCGCACCAGAAGAGGAAGCGCGGATCCTCGACCTTCTGATGGATCCGCACGCCGTTGAAGCCGAGTTCCTTGACCAGTTCGGCCTCGCGGCGGAGCGCGGCGGCGCTCGGCGCGGCGAGGTGCGACTCCGGCCAGTAGCCCTGCTGGAGGACGAGGCGCTGATAGTAGGGGCGTCCGTTGAGCTCGAAGCGCCCCTGCGTGATCCCGATGCTGCGGAGCCCCGCATAGCTCCCCACCTCGTCGATGGTCGTCTCGCCGTCGAGCAGGGTGAGGGTCGCCGCGATCAGGTTCGGATTCTCGGGGGTCCAGAAGAGCCGGTTCGCGCGCGCCGCCGGATAGAGCGTGGCGGTGGCGAGGGCGATGTCGCGCCCGAACTCCGCCTCGGTCAGCGTGTAGGTGTCGTCGGCCAGCGGCGTGTCGTCGAGATGCAGCCGCACCCGCAGCCGCAGCGGATAGCGCGGCATCGCGTTGAGCGTGACGACGAGGCCGAGGGCCGCGCGATCGGCGTCCGGGGTCCAGCGCACCCCCGCGATGTGCCGCGCCCCGACCGGTTCGAGCCAGACTGGTTGCCAGATGCCGGTGGTACGGCTGTGCCAGATGCCGCGCGATTCGACCTCCCAGAATTGCTTGCCGCGCGGCTGGGTGAGATCTTCCGGCTGATCCTCGGCGCGGACCACGATGACCTGCTCGTCGCTGTCGGCGCGCAACGCCCCGGTGATGTCGGCGCTGAACGGCGTCTGCCCGCCCTCGTGCGTGGCGACGAGTTGCCCGTTAAGCCAGACCCGCGCGCGATAATCGACCGCGCCGAAGTGGAGCAGCAGGCGCTCGTCCGTGGCCTGCTCCGTCGTCGGGCGGCGGAAACCGCGCCGCCCGCGCCGCGCGGTGTTCCCGGCGACCGCGTGGGTGAAGGTGCGGCGATACCAGACGATCGGGTGGAAAGAGACATCGCCGATCCCGCTCGCCGCCGACTCCGGCGGGAAGGGGACGACGATCTGGCGCGTGAATGGGGCCGCGTCGTGGTGCCAGCCCGCGCGCAGCCCGGCGTCGTCGTCGTCGTAGGCGAAGCCCCAGGGGCCGTCCAGTTCGGTCCAGCGCGCGCGCACGAGTTGCGGGCGCGGGTGTCGCTCGGCCAGTTCCAACGGCATGAATGCGCTCATCGTGTTTCCCTCCCCTGCGATTGGTATCCTATTCCCGCTACCGGCCCACGCGCCGGGTGTGAGTGCTCCCTTATCCCCGCCCTGGTGGCGGGAAGCCTCGCGCCGGATCGTCGAGCACCAGCACCCAATCGGCCCCCGGCCCGCTGCTCGGCGGCGTGAACCCCTGCGCGGTGCCGCCCGGCCACGTCCCGGCCTCGCGCGCCGTGCCAGCGCGCGGATCGTACCAGTGCGCGACCGTACGCTCCCCGGCGAGCTGGCCGAGATCGACCGTGAACGGGGTGCCGGTCGGGCTGTAGATCAGGGCGTAGCCCCCCTCGCTGGCGCGGGTGGCCCGGCGCTGCTCCGCCCCTTCCCCCGCGCCGCCGACGAGCAACCTCTGATCGGGGATGCGCTCGAGGAAGGGGCGCGATGCGAGGAGGGCGCGCGCATGATGCAGCTGCGCCGCACCGGGGAGCGCGAGCGCCTCCCGCCAGGGGCGGCGCACCCCGAAGCGATCCTCCACGCCCGGTCGCCACGCCTGGAAAATGCCGTTCGCGCCGTAGGTGTGGCCGCACGCGCCCGCGAAGAGCGCCCAATAGGCGGCGCGGCGGGCCTCGACCTCGGAGAAATAGCCCTCGCCCTCCACGACCGGGTGATCCTCGTAGCATGGCTCGCCATCGAGGGTCGGTTTCATCGGCAGGAGGCAGTAATCGTGCTCGATCATCTCGTAGTTGGGGAAGTCGCGGTGGCGGTGTCCCGACTGGATCATGTTGAAATCGAGCCACTCGTCGCCGTGGAACGAGCGGGACGAGGATGACCGCCCCTGCGGATGGAAGGTCATCAGGTGCCGTCCGCCGTCGCCACGGTTGAGCCCGGTTGCCAGCGCGCGCCAGGTGGCGAAGTGCCGTGCTTCGAGCGGATCCCGATCGCCGCCGACGATCCAGATGATCGGCGCGTCGCGGTAACGCCGCCCCAGGAATGCGCCGTAGCCCTCGGCGTTCTCCGGCGTGAAGACCGCCGGCCCCGTCCCCCAGCGGGTTGGCCCGACCTTGTCGCCCCAGGTCGGCAGCAACCCGACGTGCATCCCGAGCGCGCCCGCCCGCTCGACCAGCCGGTCGACATCCCGGAAGAACGCCTCGTTCGGGCGGGTCGGGTCGCCACCGACGAACGGCACCTCGCCCGCCCGGTTCGGCGCGGTCAACCCTTCGAACTCGGAGACGACCACCGTCTGGATCACGGTGAAGCCCTTGTCCGCGCGGTCGCGCAGATATTCCTCCGTCTCGTCCCGGTCGAGGCGCTGGATCACCGCCCAGGCGGTGTCGCCCAGGTAGAAGAACTGGCTGCCATCGTCGTGAACGAGGAAACGCTGATTCTCGCTGACCTTCAGCATCGGCTGCCTCCTCCCCCCGTGCCTCTAGCTATTCGCGAAGGCTCGTGCATGTCCCTGAAGTTGTGAGGCGAATTGTTGAAAGCTAAGATCCGGCGTGGGATGTGAGATTTGTGTCGGGGCATCGTTGGTAGCGAAAGTCAGACAGACGGAATCATACAAGCGCTCGAGCACAAGTCTCTGACAAAAGATTCGATAGCGCTGGATGTACGATGCTCCTTGGAAGATCGGATCAATAGGGAAATACGGCTCGCAGTTGGGTACTGGACTGCGTACTTTGGCGGAATCCTCCACCAGTAGAAAGAAGCCGAGAAAGGGACGGCGTGGACCTAGTCGCCCTTCGCGGAATGTCGTCCAAAAGTCTTTCGCCAGTCCAATTGCTTCCTCAGCCCGATTGTTGAGATTATTACCGATCGATCCTACTTGTGACTTGAATTCAATCGCGGCAATAAGTTGGTTGTTGGCAACAACGAGCACATCCCACTGCTTTTGCGGTCGATAGTAGCCGGGTAACTCAAGGGGTGTTAATGGCGTGGCACCCATGATTTTCACCTTGATATCTGCTTGGTCAAGCCCTACTTCTATCAGAAGAGCGACGACCAATGCCTCCAGGGCAGCCATATGCCCGCCGCCTGTCACGGCCCCGCGTGTGCCAGCATCAACCTTCCCGCTAGCGATTTGCTTCTGTAGCTGTGTCTCGCGTCCCGTCCAAAAAGATTGCACAGCCTCCTGGAAGCGTTCCTCTAACCCTTCCATTACGTTAGCGCCTCCTCCGGTAAAGCCCTGATCCCGTACACCGTCAAGGCAATCGCCGTCGCCTTGGCGCGGTCACGGCGGCGGAAGGCTGAACGTAATCCTGCTGCTTGAGTAGGGGTTACGTCGTGCGGTCGCGGCACACGAATGCGCCGAAGGTATTGTGCCTGGAAGCGCAGATAGCCGCCGCGCATACGGACGGCGTAACACTCGATGAAGAATTGCGCGATTTCCGAGAGGAGCAGGCCACCCAACACTTCATAATCCCAGCCGCTCGAGGTCACAACATAGAGGTTGTGGTGTGGATAGGTCTTCCCGCTATCGAGCACAGGGTTGAGTTGGTTGTTAATGTCAGCAATATATAATTTCGGGTGCCCCACGAGTTTTGCGTTAACGCGATCGATGGTGCGATACCAATGCTTTGGCTGCTTTTTCCCAACGTGCCTTTGACTTAAGCGCTCGCGATGTTGCGTGAGATAGGCACCGAGGCGCGGGTAGCGGACTAGATCAACCAGGCCCGCGCCCTCCCAGGGATTGACGAGATACCGCCCTGACCAATGCACCTGTCCACTCCTAATGTCCCGCGCCATCGCCAGTGGCAGGAGCCGACCGGACTCGACCAGTTCACTATCGGCGATGATGAAAATATCGTCCGCACCGGTCGCCACGCCAATGGTCACTTTGGTGCCGGTGCCAGCCGATTCTAGCGGATAAAAGCTCTCCTCGAGATGCTTGAGAAGGGCCAGCCGTTCGGGAGAGACGCAAGGCCAAGGATCTGCTCCTTCAAACCATTTCTCAACGCGCGTCGCGCCAAGGCCAGCGATAGAAGGTAGCGGCTCCCGCTCGATGCGTAGGGCGGTGATCGAACGGGCGAGCGCGGTGCTATCGGCGGTCTCGACACTCGGTCCGGCGCTGGCAACGACAACTGGCCCTTGCTCCGCCTTACGAATAACGACAATCGCGGGATAAGCACTTACTTCCGTCGTGAAGACATTGGCGCGATGCATTTCCACGATTGTCTCAACGCCATAAGCGGTCGTGACGAGCCTGCGTAGCTCCGCGCCATATTGATTCCGCATCCATCGATCGGCACAGATATAAGCGCAAACGCCGCCACTTTTGAGCTGTTTGAGCGCCGCCTCGAAGAATGGGATATATAGGTCAGCACGCCCGGTCATCGTTTTGTATGTTGCCCGATAGCGGATCATGGTCGCATTAGTTACATCTTCGAGACGGATGTAAGGCGGGTTGCCGATGACGAAATCGGCCATTGGCAGCATAGGTAGCTCGAGCAGCGCATCAACCGTCCGTATCCAGGCACTTGAGAGTATTGCCGCCTCATCAATTGCAAGGCCGCTCTCGATGAGTGTTTCGCGAACGGCTTGACGTGTGTCCTCGGCGGTTGTCGCCTCGATTTCAAGCGCGATGAGTGCATTGCGGCAATCGAGAACCGAGCGCCCCTGACGACGGCATGAGGCGACGAGCCTGCGCGCCATCGCCAGGAGGAATGCCCCATCGCCCGCCGCCGGTTCGATAGCAACTGTGTCAACCAGATTCGTTGCACTGTCGTAGCCCGCCAGATCAAGGAGTATTTCGACGACCCAAGGGCGTGTATAGATCGCGCCGCGTTTATCCTCCGGCAACATCGCTGCCGATAGCTGCGTTGTTGTGGTAGCAGAAGCGGCGATATCTGTGTACGTACTCATAAGCGTACTGTACCGCTGTGATGCAGTATTGTCAAAATCAAATGCTGATTATTAGCCTCAGTTGTGGCCGCACGCTCCTTTCCTCAACGGCTCGTCGGGTTCCACATCACATTCATGTAGAAGTCAGGGACGCGGTAGGCCGGTGTCGATGTAGGCGGTGTCGCCGACCATGTGCCGCAGGAGGGTGCTGCCCCCTGGCAGGGTCGCGATCGCGGTCGTCTCCACCGCGACATCGGTCGCCGCCGGTCCGTCGGTGAAGGACTCCGTTAGGGCGCGGCCATCGGCGTCCGGCAGCGGCGGCAACCCGAGGAGGGCCAGGACGGTGGGGGCCAGGTCGATCACCCCTGCGGGCAGATCGGGCTCGCCGGGACGGATACGCGCGCCGCTCAGGATCAGGACCGTATTCTGATCGTAGGGACTGAGCGTGCCATGCGTGGCGGTGAGGCGATTCAGCCCCACGATCGCCCCTTGCAGGCGCGCGAAGTCGGCCATGCTCGCCACGAAACCGGCGTTGGCGCTGCCGGACGCGCCATACTCGTTCGGCGCGGCGTTCCAGGCGTGGGAGAAGGTGAAAGTCGGGGCGTGCGGGAAGCTCACCCGTTGGCGCGGGCCATAGATCGCGCTGGGGGGCAGCGACCCTTCCGGCGCATCCTCCGGTTCCCAGGCGATCAGCGCGCCGACCCACGGCTGTGCGCCGAGCCAGGCTCCAACCGCCGCGCGCAACTCCGCCGCGTGCGGCCCCGGTTCGATCGTGATCGCCTGCTCCGCGACCATGATCCGCCCCTCGCGCAGATCCTCCCCGAACCCGGCGTCGGCCAACCCTTCCTGCGTCCGCACCATGCCGGTGACGGTGTTGTGGCCGTGATCGGAGGCGACGATCACGGTCGTCGGCACGCCGGATGCCGCGATCGCCGCGAGGAGTTGCCCCAGGCGCGCGTCGTTGCCGCGGATCGCGTCGAGGGTGGCCGGTGCGCCGAGCCCGACCGCGTGCTGCGAGGCGTCCGGCTCGCACTGCCACATGATCGCCACGTTGGGCGCGAGTTCCGGCAGGACATACTCGATCAGGGTCCGGTTGAGCCAGTCATTGGTCGGGTTGACCGGGATCGACTTGGTTGGTGGCGACCCGAAACGCGCGGTGAGGGTCGCCATGAGTTGGTCTGGCTGGGTGAAGCTGACGTGGATCGTCGTCCCCGCGCGCTCCGGGTCGAGCAGCGGGGCCTGCCCGGTCGTCCCGCTGCCGAGGACCACGAAGCGTTTCCCGCCTGCGGCCAGCGCCTCAGCCAATGTCTGCACCGGCAACATCCGCCCGCCATTGATCGCGCGGAGCCGTTCGAGCGCCGCGCGGTCCCCGGTATCGAGCGCCGCGCGGTCGCCCGGTGGCCCGACGAAGAGATTGCCGATCACGCCGTGCGTCGCCGGGTAGGTGCCGGTGCTGACGCTCGACGTGGTTGGGCGCGTCACCGAGGGGAAGACGCCGGTTGCGCGACGATAGCGGCTGCCGCCGCGCGCCAGGGCGCAGAGGTGTGGCGTCAGTTCCTCGGTCACGAAGTCGGGGCGCATCCCATCCCAGACCAGGACGATCACCCGCTCCGTCACCGGTTCGGTCTGTGCGGCATCCTCCGTTGCTGCGGTCATCCTTGCTCCTCTCACACGCACCTCGCTCCATTGCAAGTGCGGTTTTATCCTCAACGCCGACACGACGCTATTGCCAGGAGGCGTTTTCTCAGCGAATAGGAGCGCCGCCGTGGTGGGCGGTGACGCCGGTAGCAAACGCGCTCGCCTCGGTAGCAAGGTTTCTCGTCGCGCCTGCTGGTCATCTTGTCGTCCCTGTCGCGTACCAGCTTTCCCCCCGGCCATAACCCGGGCAAGCCCTCCTCAACGCCTATTTAACGATCTGATCGCGCTCGAGCAGTCACAGCTAGATGCACCAGCATCAGCACTTACGCGATGATGGTGAAGATGTGCGCGGGAAGCGTCTGTGGGTCGAGTCGGACGAAGTTGCGCGCACCCTGCCAGGGATAGCGCTCGCCGGTGAGCAGATCCTCGACTGTGTACGCATCATCAGCGGGTAGACCCAGTGCCGTCAAATCAAGTTGCATGAAGCCAGTCTGCACGTACTCCTCATCGAGATTGATGATCACCAGAATGCGATTTTCGCCGACTTGTTTCGAGAAAGCGAGGAGTTGTTCGTTATCGACGAAATGGAACAGGAGGGAGCGATTCTCGTGTAGCGCGGGATTCTCGACGCGAATCGCGTTGACCCGCGCGATCAGGGCGCTGAGAGAGTGCGGCGCGGTCAGTTCCCAGCTCCGCAATTCATACTTCTCGTTGTCCAGGTATTCCTCGCGTGTGGGGTGGGGTTCGTGCTCCATGAGTTCGAAGACCGGGCCATAGATACCATAGGACGCCGACATCGTCGCCGCCATGACCAGCCGTGCCTGGAAGGTGGGGCGGCGGCGCAAATACGGCGGCAGGATGTCGGGCGTATTCGGCCAGAATGATGGCCGGTAGAACTCCGCCACCTCGCTCTGGAAGAGTTCCCGCAGATATTCCTCGAAATCGCGTTTCGTATATCGCCAGGTGAAGTAGGTATACGATTGACTGAAGCCGAGCTTGGCGAGCGCATACATCTGCTTGGGCCGTGTGAAAGCCTCGGCGAGGAAGAGGAGATCGGGGAATTGCTCGCGCAGCGTACCGAAGCACCATTCCCAGAACGGGAGCGCCTTGGTGTGCGGATTGTCCACCCGAAATATCCGCACGCCGCGCACGGCCCAGAGGGCGATGATATCGCGCAGGGCGACCCAGAGCTCCGGCCACTGCGGTGACTCGAAGTCGAACGGGTAGATGTCCTCATATCGTTTTGGCGGGTTCTCGGCGGAGCGGATCGATCCATCCGGGCGGTGGCGGAACCATGCGGGATGGGCCTTGACCCACGGATGATCGGGCGAACAGTTGTAGGCGAGATCGAGGGCGACTTCCAAATCGAGTTCGCGCGCCCGCGTCACGAACCGATCGAATGCCGCCAGCCCGCCGAGTCGTGGCTCGACCGCCTCATGCCCCCCATTCTCGTTACCTATCGCATACGGGCTACCCACGTCATCCGGCCCCGCAGCGGCGGTATTGTTCTTCCCCTTGCGGTAGCTGTGGCCGATCGGGTGGATCGGTGGCAAATAAACGATGTCGAAGCCCATTGCTTTGATGTAGGACAGTCGCGCTGCCGCGTCGTCCAGGGTGCCGTGCGCGCCGGGTGCCCCTGCCGAGCGTGGGAAGAATTCGTACCAGGCACTGAACTGCGCGCGCTCCCGCTCGACGAGCACCTCGAACACGCGCCCTGCTGCGGCACCCTCTCGCGGGTCGCAGCGCGCGGCGAGCAGCGCAACTTCAGGGTCCAGCGCCGCCGACACATCGCCGGATAAGAAGGCGTTGGCGAATCGCACGAGCTGTTCTGCCTCCGGCATTCCGCTCACCGCTGCGGCGTTGTTGAGCAGGACGACGCCCTCACTGAGTTCGCTGACAAGTTCCTCTGCTGGACATCCCCCTTCGACGCGCCGTCGGAATAGCTCGCGCCATGTACTGAATTGGTCCACCCACGCGCGGACCTGATAGGTATAGAGGCCGGGATCGCCGACCGAAAACGTGCCGGAATAGGTATCATTCCCGACGAAGTCCATACGCGTTACGCGCAGTGGCCCACCTTTCGGGCCGAACTGGATTGCAGCACCGATGACGTCGTGTCCATCGGTCACGATGTCCGCCGTTACCGTGATCGCCTGCCCGGTAATCCGCTTGATAGGCCAGCGACCGCCATCAACCGCAGGCCGCACGCCCAAGATCTCCGCGCGTGACCATGTATCGGGGACACCTTTGAGCATGCTGAGTCTCCTTTGTGTTTCGCCGTCCGCTATTAGAAAAGATACCATCCCATACCGTTGTCCTACGCTCTTTCATCCCTCCGCGTACTCCCCGACTGGTCACAGCGCGGATGCGGGCGTGGCCCGCATCAGAGCTGGTGCGGGCCACGCCGATGGTGCCGTTTCCTGTTACTTGATCTTGAAATTGTAGTTGCGGAGATCGAGGTAATAGAGCGAGTAGGGGGTCCAATCGATGTTCGATCGCAGCGCGTAGGTTTCCTTCGGCGCGTAGAGGATAGTGCCGGGTGCCTCGCTCTCGTACCGATCGAGCATCTGCTGATAGAGGTCGAAGCGCTGCTTCTGGTCGAGGATCGAGCGCGCCTTCATGCCGAGCGCGTTGTACTGCGCCGCGCTCTCGGCGGTCCACCAGCCGTTCTTCTGCTGGCCGTTGTCCGGCCCCCAGTTGCGCCAGAGGTAGCCGTCCGGGTCGGCGGTGCCGGACGTGGCGGACCAGGGGGTGACGTGGCGGGTGTTCGTCTTGAAGGCGGCGTCCTTCTGCGCGCCCTCCAGCAGTTCGAGGCGGGCGTTGATGCCCAACTGCTTCCATCCCTCGACGATCACCTCGCCCGCCTCGCGCTCGTTGGTGTAGTAATTCGGCGAGGTGGCGAGGTAAACGATCTCCTGTCCGGCGTAGTTCCCCTGCGTCAGCAGCGCCTTCACCTTCGCCGGGTCGTAGGGGGTGAGGGGGCGCGCGGCGTTGAAGAGGGGCTCGCCCTCGAACTGGAAGCCGCGCGGGGCGACCGCGTTGCCGCCCCAGAGATCGGCGGTCAGCGACTGCCGGTCGATCCCCAGGAAGAGCGCCTGCCGGATGTTCTTGTTGTCCAGCGGGGCCGTCTTCATGTTGAAGCGGAGGACGTGCATGTTCGCCAGCGGGGTCTGCGCGATCACGACGTCCTTCTTGGTGCGGAGCGAGGCGATCTGGTCCGGCGGCACGTTGGTGGCGAGGTCGACCTCGCCGTTGATCACGGCGGCCATCCGGGCGGCGGTCTCCGGGATCAGGCGGACCGTCAGTTTCTTCGCGGCGGGCGCGCCACCGAAGTAGCGGTCGTGCGCCTCGAAGGTGATCCGGTCGTCCTTGATGTATTCGAGCATCCGGTACGGCCCGGTGCCGAGCGGCTTGGTGCGGAAGGCGTCGGTGCCGACGGTCTGATGGTACTTCGCCGGGATGATCTGCGCGCCGAGCCCCGCGAAGCGTTGCTCCAGGACCGGATCGGTGCCGGTGCTGACGAAGCGGACGCGGTAATCGTCGAGCGCCTCCACCGAGTCGAGCGGGAAGTAGCCGGGCGAGGCGACCTCTAGCGCGGGGTCTTTCTTGATGATCCGGTCGAAGGTGTACTTCACGTCGGCGGCGGTGAAGGGGGTGCCGTCCTGCCAGAGGACATCGCGGCGCAGCGTCAGTTCCAAGGTGCGGTCGTCGGTCCGCTTCCACTCGGTCGCCAGCGACGGCACGAGCTTGTTGTTATCGAAGAAGTCGCGGCGGATCAGCGTGTCGTAGGTGAAGTAGTGGAGGCGCATCCCCACGTTGCTGATCGACTCCTGCGGGTCCATGCTGTCCGGCAGCGCCGCGACCGCCACACGCAACTCGGCGATCGTCTTGCCGCTCGCGCCGCCCGTCGTGGTGGCGGGGGTGCCACTGGTCGCGACCATCGGACTCGTCGCCGCCGCGCTCGCTGTCGTCCCGGTCGGGGCCGCCGCGCCGCCCGCCGGGGCGCTCGATGCTGGCGCGCTCGATACGGGCGCGCTGGATGCCGGAGCACTCGATGCCGTCGTCGTGGGGGTCGTCGCCGCGCCGCAGGCCGCCAGCAACGCCGTCAGAGCGCCCACGCCCGCAAGTCCCGCCGTGCCGCGCAGCAGCGCGCGCCGACTCAGTCCCTGGCTCATCTCGTCCTTCACTGCTGTTCCCTCTCTCCTGGATCTCATCACTCATCCCCCTCAACGCCGAGGGAGCAATTGCCACCATCACGCTGCGGACTACGGACTACGGGTTCGTCCCCTCTGCCGACTGCTGACTGCCGACTCACCCCCCTACCCCTTCCGCAGCGTCGGGTCGAGCTCGTCGCGCAGCCAGTCGCCCACCAGACTGACCGCCAGTACCGTCAGCATCAGCGCCGCACCGGGGAAGACGCTGATCCACCAGGCGGTGTCCAGATATTCGCGCCCCTTATCGATCATCGAGCCCCAGGAGGGTTGCGGCGGTTGCACGCCGAGTCCCAGGAAGCTCAGGGTCGCCTCGAAGAGGATGATCCGCCGCAGGTCGATGGTGACGATGACGAGGATGACCGACCGGATATTCGGCAGGATGTGGCGGAAGAGGATCCGCCCATCGGTCGCGCCGAGCGCCCGCGCGGCGGAGACGAACTCCCGCTCGCGCAAGGAGAGGACGGTGGAACGGCAGGCCCGTGCGAAGAGCATCCAGCCGCTGATCCCGGCCAGGGCGATCAGGATCGGCAATCCTTTGCCGAACGCGGCGATCACGGCGATGGCGATCACCAGGAAGGGGGTGGCGAGTTGGGCGTCCACCAGCAGCATGATCAGCCACTCCGCCGGGCCACGGAAGAAGCCCGCGATCAGGCCGAGGAAGGTGCCGAGGAGCGCGCCGATGACCGTGGCGATGGCACCGATCCCCAGCGAGATCCGCGCCCCGTAGAGGACACGGCTGAAGATGTCGTACCCCAGATTGTCGGTGCCGAAAAGGTGGGCGGTGCTGCCGCCCGTCACCCAGGCGGGCGGGCGATTGCGGAGGGCGAGCGCCTGCTTCAGCGGATCCTGCGCCGTGAGCAACGGCGCGAAGATCGCGGCCAGGGTGAGCAGGAGCAGGAAGGCGAGGCAGATCGCGATCAGCGGCGGCACGCGCCAGCGGCGTCGGTGTGTATGCATCTGCGCCGCGCGCCCCGCCCCGCTGCGCCACCCCGCAGTCCTGTTTTCTGCCGTGCTCGCGCCCAGTGCCATCGTGTCTCCACTCCTATCGTGCGGTTGTCTAAAGCCGGTGCGTGGTCTTCAACCCGGGCGCTGCCGGGCGCTCAGGACTCGCGCAGGCGCGGGTCGAGGAAGGCGTAGGAGCAATCGACCAGGAAGTTGACCAGGATGAAGACGATCGCGATGAAGAGAACCGCCGCCTGTACGATCGGGTAATCGCGCGTGCTGACCGCGCTGACCGCCAGCCGCCCGATGCCCGGCCAGGCGAAGACGGTCTCCGTGATCACCGCGCCGGTGACGAGCCCGCCGATCTCCAGGCCGAGCACCGTGATCAGCGGCAGGGCGGCGTTGCGGAAGGCGTGGCGCAGCACGATCGCCCGCTCTTGTAGCCCCTTGGCGCGGGCGGTGCGGATGTAATCGAGGCGCAGCACGTCGAGCAGCGCGGCGCGGACCAGGCGCGCCAGACTCGCCATCGTGAAGCCGCTCAGGGTGACCGCCGGGAGGATCAGGCTCTTGAAGTCGCCGCGCCCCGAACTCGGCAGCCAGCCGAGGCGGACGCTGAAGAAGAGGATCAGGATGATCCCGACGAAGAAGACCGGCCCGGCCTGGAGGATGCTGATCAGCGCCATCGCCGCGCGGTCCCAGACGGTGCCGCGTCGCAGCGCCGCCAGCGTGCCGACGCCGACGCCGACGACCGCCGCGAGGACGAAGGCGGCGGTGGCGAGTTGCAGGGTGGCGGGCATGCGGTCGAAGACGAGGCCGAGCGCCGGCTGGCGCTGGCGGAGGGAGTCGCCGAGATCGCCGTGGAGGAGACTGCCCCAGTAGCGCGCGTACTGCACGACGATCGGGGCGTCCAGTCCGAGGTGGGTTCGTAGCGCCGCGATCTGCGCGGGCGTTGCATCCTCGGAGAGGAGCAGCGCGACCGGGTCGCCGGAGAGGCGGAGGATGATGAACACGGCGCTCACCACCAGCCAGATCGTCAGCGCGGCGCGCAGCACGCGCGTCAGTATGAAGCGTCCGAATGACGGCATCGTCGTTCTTCCCTTCGCCCTTGCTTGTCGCGTTCGTTCAGACCTGCGAGAGTTGTACAGGCTGAACCTTAACGCGCGGTTAAGCGGACCTTAAAGCCTGGCAAATGGAGTGTTAAGGTTTGGCCCCCAAGCGCATGATAGAGAGCACGTCGAGGTTTGGTGGACGCGATCGGAGAGCGCCCGGTATCGTCCGCGCTCGGTCGGGCCGGGCGCGGACGATGCCGCGAATGATGTGGTGTGCGGAAAGGTGTGACAGGATGGTACGCCGCGACTATATCTTGCGGATGATCGAGCAGCTCGGGGTCGCCTGGGCGGCGCTGGTGAAGATCGCCGGGTTGCGCGCCAGCGGGCAGTACGAGCAGGTGGAATTGCTGCTCGAACAGGTGCTGCGGCAGCACCTCGGCTTCGGCGGCGACACGCCCGGTCGCCTCTCCGCCGATGAGTTGATCGCGCTCGTGCGCCTCGGGCAGTCGGCCAGCGTCGATGAGGCGGTGATCGCCGAGCGGCTGCTGCTGCTCGGCGCGATCCTGCGCGAGCGGGCGGAACTGTCGCTGGCGCAGGGGCAGCCCGATGAGGCCGCCGACTTCGCCGCGAAGGCGTTGCGCGTCGATCTGACGGTGCTGGTCGAGGAGGGCCACGACGACGAACGCGCGCGCGCGGCACTCGCCCCGCTGCTAGGTTTGCTGGCCGATTACGCGGTTCCCGGCTCGTTGAAGGAGCAGCTCTGGCTCTTCCACGAACGCCAGGGCGAGTTCGCCAGCGCGGAGAACTGGCTCTTCGCGTTGTTGGAGGATGAGCCCGCCATGCTGCCGGAAGGGATCGCCTTCTACGAGCGCCTCGTCGCCCTCCCGGACGCGGCGTTGCGGCGCGGCGATCTCCCGCGCGATGAGGTGGGCGCCGCGCTGGCCGAGCTGCGTGCGCGCGCCGAGTGAGGTGTGGCGCATGGCCCGGCGCTACCCCGCTGCGGGTCGGGTCGGTTGTGCGGGAGTTTCCTCGCCGGTCTGCCACCGATGCGCCGCTTTCAGGCGCTGGTACGCGGCGTCTGCGGTGATCTGTTGCCAGCGGGCGCGGAAGATGTCCGCGATCGCCGCCTTGACCGGGTCGCCGGAGCCGAGCGGGACCGCTGTGCCGTCGGCGGCGCGCTTGCGTCCGCCCCGATGATTGGCGTAGCGCCGGGCGCGCGTGTACCCCATCTGGAGATACTTGCGCGCCATATCCATCCCGACGAAATCGCCCGCCGCGCGGTATCTCTCGTAGCGCGCGAGGAGCGTGTCCGCCGACTCCTGCGCCAGTTCCGGGGTGCGGATCGTCCAGTGGGGCAGCAACTCGTCCTTGTACGGCTGGACGTGGAAGGCTCCGCGCTCGCCGCGCCCGATCTCATAGCATTCGGGGTGGGCGCGATAATCGACCGTCGGATCGGGGAACGCCATCCCTTGCCTTACCCCACGATAGGTTACGTCGCTCGCCCGGCCCGCCTCGGGTCGCGACGACGCTCATCGTTATCGCGCCGATCGGTACATCGGGGCGCTCAGTCGCGCGCCCAGAACTTCCACCAGGGGCGAGCACCGCCGCCCGCCGTGCTCGGGGCAGTCGGGGCGCTCGCGCCGGTCGCGGTGCCATCGACATACGGCTTCTCCGGCTGCTCGAACTCGTTGCCGAGGCGCTTCGACCAGACGGCGACCTGCGTGGCCTTCTCGCGCGAGGCGGCGCGCGTCTGCGCCGTGACCGTCTCGCCAAGCTGCGAATCGACCACCCGCCCGCCCAAGGCCGCCGCCAGCCCGAGCGCGAGATCGCAGCCGCCATCGAAGCTGCCCGGCAACTCGCGGTAGGTGAGGCGCAGGGTCAGGCTATCGACCGGCGCGTGCGGATTCTCGGCGGTCAGGATCAATTCGGTCGCGGCGGAGCGATACGATTCGGCGTCGCGCTTGCGGAGTTGCGGGAACTTGGCGATCGCCGCCTCCGCCGCCGCGCGCTGGAACGTCTCCCCCTCGGGGTGTTCGATCAAGAGGTCGTAGCTCATCTGCCTCCTTTCCGCTGTCGGCGCATCGTCCAGCGACGAGGGCCACGCGGTTCAGGCCATTATCCCACAGCACGATCCGGTGATGAGGCATGCTTCGCCCGTCCGGGAGTATCCTATAGGGTAACATGTCGCGCCCGGTCCGGGCGCAGAACGGATCGGCGGCGACGCGGGCGGAAGTGTGGTGGGGAGGGTGCCGATGCGCGAACGATACGACGATGAGCTCGACAGCGGTGGGCCGCTGCGGATGGCGGTCGGGCGGGTGCGCCTGTGCTCGGTGGCGCGCGTCGGGTTCAGTATCGGCTGGATCGTCAGCCTGATCCCCGCGCTCCTCACGAGCGGCATCGTCACCTGGATCCTCTACAACATCTGGCGGACGCTGAACGGCTGGACGCCGTGGACTCCCTGGCCGAGCAACACGCGCATCGCCGGTTTCACCCTGCCGACCCCCGAGTTCCGCCCGCGCGAGGCGTTGCGCGTCGAGGGCTTCTATCAGTTCCTCGGCCCGCTCGGTCAGCACCCGATCGTCAGCGCCATCCTCGGCACCGTCGCGCTGACGATCGTCGGCGGGATCCTCTTCGCAGTCATCGCGCTCCTGGCCGGGTTCGTCTACAACCTCTTCGCGCGCGCGACCGGCGGGCTTGAATTCGAGCTGGTCTCGCGGGAGCGTCGCCGCCCGCTGCCTGCCGAGCGTCCCAACGGCACGCCGCGCCGCGTCAGCGGCCCGCGCCCGCGCGCGCGTCAGGACGACGAGTGGGCGCTGGAAGATGAGGCTCCGCTGCGCTGGTGAGACCACGCCCCATACCGGAACGGCACGAAAAAGCGCGGGGCGACCGATACGATCCGTCGCCCCGCGCCATGCTGTGCGAACGCTCAGTCTTGTTGCGGGCGGCGGATGACGTGGACGCCGACCTTCACCTCGGCATTGTCGGTCCAGGGGCCGTTGTGGCGCTCGCTCGTGATCTGCCAGCCGAGTTGGGTGGCGGCGGCGAGGAAGTGGCGCGCGGTGTCGCGTCCCGGCTCCGCCAGCCAGAGCGCGCCATCGGGGGCCAGCAGCCGCCCGATCAGCGCCAGCAACGGCGCGATGTCGCGCGCCTCGTAGAGGACATCGGCGGCGAGCAGGCGCGGGAAGCCACGGATCGCGTCGGCGCGGGCCAGCAATCCCTCGGACGGCGCGCGCCAGTTGATCTCGATCGTGCGCGGCTCTCGCCCGGTGTTGCAGCGGGTGTTGTAGCGGCAGAGGGTCAGCGACACCGCCGAATAGTCGGCGGCCAGCAGATCGGCCCCGGCGAGCAGCGCCCCGGCGGCGGTGATGCCGATGCCGCTTCCCAGTTCGAGGGTCGGCAACCCGGCCAACTCGTCCGCGTGCGCGAGCGCGTGGTCGGCCAGGGCGATCCCGCTCGGCCAGATCTCCGCCCAGTAGGGCAGATTCTGCTCCGGGTCGGTCTCTGCCTCATCGAGCAGGCGGTCGTGATCGCTGGGGGCCAGGATGGCGAAGGTGCGGCCCGCGCGTGGCAGGGTCACCAGCACCTCTTTCAGGGCCATTTGCTCGGCGAGACGGCCCCGCAGCCGTTCCAGGCGGCGTTCATTGTCGATGGCGCTATCTGACATCGGGTCACTCCGCGTCGGTGCCGCCGCGCCCCCGGTGGGCGCATGCTCTTCGGGCGCGCTCACCACGGCATGCCCAGGATGAGGCGACGGCTTTGCCAAAGATACCACGCCGCGAGGGTGCGATAGGGGCGGAGCGGCTCGCCGAGCGCGAGGAGTTCCTGCCGTTTCGGGCGGGCGGGGAGCGCCCACGCCTCCTGCGCGGCGATCACCACGCCCAGGTCATCGACCGGCCAGACATCCGGGCGACCGAGCGAGAAGATCAGGAACATCTCGGCGGTCCAGCGCCCGATGCCGCGCACCGCCACCAGTTGCGCGACGATCTCCTCGTCCGGCAACTCGCGCAGCCCCGCGAGATCGAGCGATCCCGCGACGATCCGCGCGCTGAGATCCTTGAGGTAGAGCGCCTTCGCGCGCGAGCAGCCGACCGCGCGCAAGGCGTCCTCGTCGAGCGCGGCCAGATGCGCCGGGGTCAGGACCGGATCGGGGGCGCAGAGGGCGAGGACGCGCGCCAGGATCGCGGCGGCGGCCTTGACCGAGATCTGCTGCCCGATGATCGCCTCGACCAGCGCGCGGAAGTAATCCTCCTCCAGCGTCAGGGTACACGGCCCCGCCGCGTCGATCGTGCGGGCCAACGCCGGGTCGGCGGCGCGCAGATACGCCGTGCCCGAGCGCATAGCATCGGTATCCAACGATCGTGGTGGCGCTTGCTGCTCGCTCGTCACGGTCCCTCTATATCGCCGGCAGGTGCTGCCGCAGGAAAACGGCGACCGCGTCCAACGATGCCGCGCTGATCTCATGCCCCATCGGGAACTCGCGATAGTCCGGGGCGAGGCCACCCGCTTCGAGTACCTGCCGCGCGCGCCGCCCGATCCCGAGCCGCAGGACGGTGTCGGCGGTGCCGTGGATCAGCAGCAGCGCCTGTTCCCGCGCTGCGGCGAGGACACCCGGAAAATCCTCGGCCTCGGGGAGGTAGCCGCTCATCGCGACGAGCGCCGCGTACGACGGGTCCGCGCGGAGCCCGGTATCGAGGGTCATCGCCGCCCCTTGCGAGAAACCGAGCAGGGCGCTCCGCGTCGGCGGGATCGCCAGCCGCTCGTGCGTGGCGCGCAAGAAGCCGCGCAACTGCTCGCGCGCGGCCAGCACCTGCGGGGAGAGGCGGACGCCCGCCTGCGGCGCGTCCCGTCGTTCCGCCTCCGACATGATCGGCTCATACCAGGAGAAGTGCTCGCCACCGTTCCCGATGTCGAGCCGGTTCGGTGCCTGCGGGAAGAGGTAACGCCAGCCGGGATCGAGCGCGGGGGCGAGACCGGCGAGATCTTCGGCGTTGCTGCCGCGACCGTGCAGCCCGATCACGAGCGGCGCAGCAGTCGCCGTCGCGCCGGAAGTCACTTCGATATAGGCCATCCCGCCAGCTTCGCCCCATGCCCCGATCCAGCCCGCCGTCATCGCGCGTTCCCTCTGCTACTGCTTCGCCTGGATCTGCTTGCGGATCTCCAGCGGCGTCATGCCATTCGTCGCGCGTCCGACGACCGCGTCGAGCGATTTGCGGTCGTTGAAGCCTCGCGCCCGCGCCCAACTCCAGAACTCGGTCCAGCCATAATTCGCCAGATCGATCACCTCGTCCTCCTCTTCAAGCGGCTCCCGTGTGAACGAGGATGCGGGCGCGGGCGTGGCGTTCGGTGCGGGTGCGGGGATCGTCGCAGCCGGTCGCGGCGCGGGGCGCGGGGTGGCTTGCATCGGCGCGGGACGGCTCGGCAGCGGGCGGACGGGCACCGGCTCATCGTCGAACGGGGTGGGGGCAGGGGGCGTCGGCTCGCGGCGCGGCTCCGGTACTTCGCGGCGCGGCGCGGCGGCGAGCGGTTCGGGTGCGTGCTCCTCGGCCTCGCGCAAGGGGCGCGGGGGCGCGGCGCGGCGGGTATCGGCGGGGATCGGCTCCGGTCGCGGCGAATACGGGGTGACCGTCGGGCGCGGGGCGACCGCCGCCTGTGGCGCGGCACCGGGGCGCTCCGGTCGCGGCGCTTCCGGTGGTGTCGGGACCGCGCGCACCGACGGCGCGGACTCCACGACGTCATCCTCGCCGAATTCCTGGGCATAGGGCGTGCCGTAGCCGAGCGCGATCAGCGCCCGCCCGAGCGCCTTTGTCTCCGCCTTCTCTATAAAATCGGTGAAATCCTTGCTCGTCTCCGAACCGTAGCCGGTCGCGGAGCCGCCGCCGGGTATCCCTACCTGCGCCTTGAAAATCGCCATGTCGGAGGTGATCGTGACGTGTTCGGTCGCGATCTGGGCGTCGGGGTGTTCCGAGCGCAGCCAGACCAGCCGCCACTTCACATCGAGATAATCGGCACTGCCGCCACGACCGCGCAACTGGCGCAGATGGCGCGTGGGGTCGAATTTGCCGCTCCCTCCGCCTGTTTCCTGCTCGCCCATCGCCCACCTTCCTCGCGTGCCTCGCGCCGGAGCGGGAGCCAAACCGCCGACGCGCGAGGTGTTTGTACGTACAGAACAGATGATAGCATATCGTGACGAGCGTCTGCACGATGCGCGCGCCGCGTGGGCGGGCGCGATCTGTGGCAAGGAATTCGCGCTACAATCGCCGCCGACAGCGCCAACGCCAGGCTCGCAGCGCCGACGCTCCCGTGTTGCCGGGTGTGGCCGCGCCCGGAAGCGCGCGGTGCTACGCGCACTGACGCGCACTATCGAGTGCCGGAGAGTGCAGGGAAGCGGTGGCCGTGTCGGCGGAATGTACGAACGCTCGTCGCAGATAGCACCACAGTGGAGGGCAGATGCAAGGCGAAATCAACATACGGCTGACCAATCGGGCGATTTTCCTGGTGCTCGGGGCGGGGGTGCTGATCTGGCTCCTCTTCAACGCCACGCACATCGTCGTCGTCCTCTTCATCGCCGTCCTGCTGGCGACGGCGATCTCAGCAGCGGCAAACCGGCTGGAGCGTTATCGCGTGCCGCGCAGCCTCGCGATCTTGCTCACCTATCTGCTGGTCCTGGGGATACTCAGTGGTGTGGTGGGGCTGCTGGTGCCGCTGATCGCGAATGAAGTCCAACTCTTGCGTACCAACCTTCCCGAGTATCAGACACAAGCCGATGCATTGTTGGCGCGTTTCCCGCAGAATAACGGGCAAACGCTGCGGGTTGACGATGTCATCGGTGGCCTGAGCGGGCGTTTGCAGCAAGGGGCGGTCGAGCTGGGACGCGGGGTGGCGGCGGTCGGATCGGTGCTCGTGACGCTCTTGCTGATCTTCGTCTTCGCCTTCTTCATGGCGGTCGATGACCGCTTTGCCACGCGGATCGTGCGGCGCTTTTTCCCGCCGCAGATGCGCGAGCGGGCCGGGACGATCATGGGCCAGATGGGCGATGGCCTCGGCCAATGGGTGCGCGCGCAACTCCTGCTCGCGGCCTTCTTCGGGATCGCGTTCGGGATCGGCCTGGCGATCCTGCGCGTACCCTATGCGCTGACCCTGGCGGTGGTGGGGGCGGTGCTGGAGGTCATCCCCTACATCGGCGGCTTCGTCACGGTGATATTGGCGGTGCTGGTGGCCGCGACGACCGGGAAACTTTGGCTGGTCGGGGCGACGCTGCTCTGGTATCTGGTGGTGGTCAACTTCGAGGCGCACATCGTCGGGCCGAAGATGGTCGGCGACGTGGTCGGGCTACACCCGTTGGTCGTGGTCGTCTCGCTCTTCATCGGCGAAGAGGTGCTCGGTATCCTGGGGGCGTTGCTGGCGGTCCCGATCGCCGTGGTGATGCAGATCCTCCTCGATCAGTTCTGGAAATTCGGCGACGAGCCGCAGGAAGCCGATGAGGGGCAGGCACCGAGTTATAAGGCGGATATCACCCGACCGTTCGCCCAGGCTGGGCGGTTGCCGCTGCGGCGCAATACCGTCGCACCGCCGAAACCACCGCAGTGAGCGCGGCCCGGATAGCTGGAGCGCGATGCGGTGCATGACCCAGCACCAGATAGCGCCATGACGATCAGGACGATCAGGGCAGAAACGTAGAGGGGGAAAGAAACGATGTGCGGCGATCTCCACGGACAGCGCGCGAGCGGGCAGGACGAGTTCCTCCTCGACACCCCGCTCGTGCGCGCGTTCATCGCCGGAACCCGCGCGGCGGTCCGGGAGGCGGCGAGACCGACTGCGGCGATCGCGGCGATCCGCCCCGCCTTCGCACGGCTCCTCGGCGACGCGACGTGGCTCCCGGCGGCCTATCAGGCTCCGGTGCCGGAGAGCGGCATGGGCGGGGGGATCGGTCAGTGGTTGCTCTTCCGTTCCGGCGACGGCGATCTCTCGCTCTTCGCCCTGGTGGTGCCGCCCGGCGCGGCGACACCGGTCCACGATCACCTCGCCTGGGGGGCTGATCGGCCTCTATCGCGGCGAGCAGGAGGAGACGGTCTACGCGCGGCCCGACGATGCCGTGCCGGTCGGCGAGCGCGAAGAATTGCGGCTGAGCGCGCGCCGGATCGTGCGCCAGGGGGATTTCTACCCGCTCCTGCCGCCTGCCGAGGATATCCACCGCGTCCGCACCACCTCCCCTGAAACCTCCGTTTCCCTGCACTTGCTGGCGAACGACACCGGCTGTATCTGGCGCCACGCCTACGATACCGAGACGGCGCGGGTGCGCCCGTTCCGCTCCGGCTATGTGAATCGGCAGTGCGAGTAGGCGAGTAGGCGAGTAGTCAGTGGCGGTGCCGTTGGCGGGCAATGCTCATCGCAAACCTTTCTACGGACTACGGACTACGGACTACGGGCTACGGACTCCCTTCTGACTACTGGCTACTGCCTACTCCCTCGGTGGTATACTTCCCCCCGGCAGCGGGGCGAAGCTGAGAGCCATAGAGGCTCTCGGCTTTTTGTCTGTGGGATCGTCGCTGCTGATCGTGGCGTCCCGTCCTGGTGGCGGGTCGCCCGATGTGGGCGTTGGGCGTAATGCGAGGGACCGGGCATGGCCGAATTGAAGCAAACTCACCTCACCGCCGAAGGGAAAGCGCAACTGGAAGCGTCCTTGCCGCTGCTGATCGCCCAGAAACGGGTGATCAAAGAGCGGTTGGCCGGGACGAAAACCTATGGCGATGCCGCCGACGGTGGCGAGGGGACAGAAGCGAAAGACGAGCTGGCACGCCTCGACCGGCGCATCGGCGATATCGAACACATGCTCCGCAACGCCAAGATCATCGATCCGCGCGAGCAGGATGGGACGGTGCGCCTCGGCACGCGCGTGACGATCGCCGATCCTACCGGCGCGATCGAAACCTGGGCGATCGTCGTCCCCGCCGAGGCGAGCACCCGTAACCGCAAAATCTCCGATCAGTCCCCGATGGGCGCGGCGATGATCGGGAAACGCATCGGCGACGAGGTGCGCGTCCACGCCCCCGGTGGGGACATGGTATATACGATCCGCGCGATGGAGTAATGGCGTCGGCAGTCGGCAGTCGGCAGTCGGCAGAGAGGGGTCGGTAGCCGGTTGTCCATAGTCCGTAGAAGGTGCGCTGGCAGGCAGAGTGTTCCTGTCGGCCTCGCGCCACTTTCTGCTGACTGCCGACTGCCGACTGCCGACCCTCCCGAGGGGACATGAGCGACATACAAGCGAGCGAGGGTTTGCCGGAGCAGACGCGCATCCGGTTGGAGAAGGTCGCGCGGCTGCGCGCGGCGGGCGTCGAGCCGTACCCGCCGCGCACGGAGCGGACCCACGAGATCGCGGAGTTGGCGGCGTTGCTCCCGGCGCAGGATGGCACGCCGCCCGGCGGTGAGGAGCCGCCGACAGCGGGCGCGGCGACCGATGAGCCGGGCGAGCCGGTGACGATCGTGGGGCGGCTGGTCTCGCGGCGCGACATGGGCAAGTCCAGCTTCGCCCATTTGCGCGACGGCAGCGGCGAGTTCCAGATCTATCTGCGGCGCGATCGCCTCGGCGAGGACGCCTACGGGCAGTTCAAGGCGCTGATCGACCTGAGCGACTTCTTGCAGGTGACCGGCACGCTGATGCGGACGCGCAGCGGCGAGCCGACGTTGGAAGTTTCCGCCTTTCGCCTCCTCGCCAAGGCGCTGACGCCGCCGCCCGATAAATGGCACGGTGTGACCGACACGGAGACGCGCTATCGTCAGCGCTACGTCGACCTGATGGTGAATGAGGAGACGCGCCGGCGCTTCGTCACGCGCTCGCGGATCATCAGCGCCATGCGCCGTTTCCTCGATGCGCGCGGCTTCCTGGAGGTGGAGACGCCGAGCCTGCAACCGCTCTACGGCGGCGCGGCGGCGCGACCCTTCACCACGCATTACAACGCGCTCGACCAGACCTTCTACCTGCGGATCGCGGACGAACTCTACCTGAAGCGGCTGCTGGTCGGGGGCTTCGAGCGGGTCTACGAGATCTGCAAGGACTATCGGAACGAGGGGATCGACGCCAGGCACAGCCCCGAGTTCACGATGATGGAGCTGTATCAGGCGTATGCCGATTATGAGACGATCATGCGCCTCGTGGAGGAGCTGGTCCACGCGATCACCCTGGAGGTGCGCGGCGAGCCGACCCTCACCTTCGGCGGGCAGACGGTGACGGTGACGCCGCCCTGGCGGCGGCTGAAGATGCGCGACGCGGTCCTGGAATGGAGCGGGGTCGATTACGGCGCGCTGCCGGAACAGGCCGACCTCTACGCGGCGGCGATCGCGGCGGCGAAGACCCAGGGTGCGGACCTCGACATCACGCCGCAGACCGTCTGGCCGCGGATCGTGGACGAGCTCTTCAAGACCTTCGTCCGCCCCAACATCGTCGAGCCGACCTTCATCTACGACTACCCGACCGCCCTCTCGCCGCTCGCCAAGCAGAAGCCGGGCGAGCCGGAGACGGTGGAGCGCTTCCAGCCGCTGATCTGCGGCAGCGAGATCGGCAACGCCTACAGCGAGCTGAACGACCCGCAGGAGCAGTTGGCGCGCTTCCGGGAGCAGGTGCGCGACCGCGAGGCGGGGGATGAGGAGGCGATGCCGATCGACGAGGACTACGTGGCGGCGCTCCGTTACGGGATGCCCCCGACCGGCGGCCTCGGCGTCGGCATCGACCGCCTGGTGATGCTCTTCACCGACCAGCACGCCATCCGCGACGTGATCCTCTTCCCCGCGCTCCGCAACCAGACGGGCGAGTAGGGCGGATACAACGGTCGTTGCGACAAAAAGGGGGGCCGGGACGATCGCCCCGGCCCCCCTCATCTTTCGTGCCTCATCGCCCGCGCTACTGGCCCGCCGCCTCGCCAGCGACCGCCACCTGTACCTGCTGCCCATCGGCGAGCTTGAGTTGCGTCTGCCCCTGCCAGGCGACCTCGTCGCCGGGGCGGATCGTCGGCAACTGCGGGTAGGCGAACTGCTGCCGCGCGACACGCTTGCCGCTGGCATCGACCACCTCGACGGCGATGCGGGTCGTCTTCGCCGCCTCCTGGCCGCGATTGACGACCTTGCCGGAGACGGTCACGTTCCCCTCACCGCTGCGGGTCGCGCTGACCTCCGTGATGGCGAGACCATCGAACGGGCTGTCCGGCTGGCTGACGGGGTTATCCGTCTGCGGCGCGGTCGCCTGGCCCTCGACCACCTTGCCGGTCGTACCGGCGATGACGCGCGCCTCTGCCGCAGGGGCTTGCCCGGTCGGGTTCGCCGGGGTTCCCCCGCAGGCGGCCAGCGCCAGCAGCAGCGCCGGGGTAAGAAGCAAGAGTAGTCGTCGCATCGGGCTTTCTCCTATCGATCGCTGTTCGCGCCGCGGCGGCGTCATTTCACTAGGTTGACCGTGACCGGTCCGCCGTATTTGTGCGATGGATCGGGATACGTGGTTGACCAAACGTTCGCGCCATTCACATGGAGCGGATAATTCTTGATCAGACGCCCGCGATAATCGTAGCTGTTGTTCGAGGCGTTCCAGTAGCGCTTGATCCAGAAGACGCCCCATACGCGCCCATCGAGAACGCCAGCGCCCTTGCCCTTCGGGTCGGTCTCGAAGGTTGAAGGATTGGTGGAGATCACGATCGGGAGGGGCATGATGCAGTCGTTCGGAAGCTGCGCCACCGGGCAGCCGCGCGTGCCGTTGATGTCGTGCTCAGGGCAGGCGATCGATACCGGCCCGCTCGTAGAGACGGGTGGTGGGGCGGCGGGGGAGCAGACGGCGGAGGACATGGTCGTGGACGAGGCTTTGAGGAAGGGGAAAAATTGGTTGTCGGGATCGATCGTATACACCTGCGTTCTGTCGATGGTTCTGGCGGGCTGCTCGATCACTCCGTGCCAGTTGTATCCCGCCTGATCGAGGCTGCACTGATTCTTTTTCGGCAGGGTATCGGAGTAGATGAGGTAGTCCGGCGCTGAAGGGTTCAGCGTCAGATCGCCATTGCTCTCTCGCACATTCCAGTCGTAGCTGTAGGCGGACTACCTTGATCCTCGCTACCCCATCGTCCGGGAGCGTTGTGATGTATGCCTGCGGGGTGGCCTGCGGGCCATTTTTTGGCTGGACGGGATCGGGTTTGTCTCGCGCCTCCAGGATCGATTCTGCCGCGCCGTTTGGGGAGTAGATGCCACAGACCATGAAAGGGATGTCGTACATCGAGAGCTCGCGGACGACCTGTACCTGGGCCGTCGAGGTGGCGGCGGTGCCGGAGGTCTTGATCCCGATCGCGCGCATGAAGAAGGTGGTGTGCTGCTCGGTCACGCGGATGCGTATCCCGGTGGCACCGTTCGGGATAGGCGAAGAGCCGTTATCGCTGCACGGCTGGTTGAGGGCGTTGCGGGCGTTGTCGATGTAGTCGCAGGCGAAGCGCGTGGCGTCATTCGGCGCGCCATTCGCCACGGCGGTGTCGAAGATCGCGGACCAGACGGCGGCGCGTTTGGGCACCGGCGCTGAGACCTGACGGGCGATCACGCGCGTCCCGGCGAGCGCGGCGGTGTCGGCGGCGTTCTGCATCCTCCGTCGTGCCGCGTAATCGACCCCAGCGTCGATCACCAAGCCGAGCCCGGCGATCAGCACCAGCGACATCAGGGCGAAGAGCACGAGTGTCTGACCTGGTGCGCGGCGAAACCGACGCACATGCTGCATGAACCGCATCAGTATACCGCCCTCACCGTCTGGCGAATCTTAAAGTTCGGAGGTAGGATCCGCACGATCTGGGTCGTGATCGGATGAAAGACGTAGTAGCCGCTCACCTCGATCGCGTCTCCTGACTGGGGATTCGCGCAGGCGGCGGCGCTCGCGACGCAGTCGATCGCTACGGTCGGCGCGGAGAACTTGTAGCGCCGCACGGCATCGATCACGAAGTCCTGGTCGGGGATCCCGAGGAGATAGCGGCGATTATCGTTGGTCGGGTAGGACGGATCGATCGTCTCGCGGACGGCGCGCTTCTTCACCCCATCCAGGGTGGGCTGGTAGAGCCCGGCCAGGGCACCCTCCTTGATGGCGTTATTCACGCGCGTGGCATAAATGTAGACCCGCCCGAGGTCGAGCGCCCCCAGGAGGATCAGCACCAGGAGCGGGGTCAGGAGCGCCAACTCGACGATCCCTTGCCCGCGGTGGCTGCGCTGTTCTTGTCGTTGCTTCCCCGTCATGCGTTTCCCCGTGCGATCCTCGCTGTGTCCTGGTGCGGCGGGTCAGGGGGGCAGCCCGCCCAACCCGCCGCACCGGCGCTTACTTCCCGTTCTGGATGTCGACCGTCGCGCACTCCTTCATCGGGATACGTCCGAAGCCGATCAGTTTGGGCAGGGCCAGGTTGAAGTTGTACCCCGCGCAGACCGTAAGGAGATTGCCGGTTTGGGGCAGTTCGCAGAATGGCATGTTGACCTTATCCTGCGCGGTGACCAGGGTGTTGGATGTCCACGGTAGAGAGGGCGCAACATAGGGTGTCGATGTCGGCGCGGTAGTCGGTGTCGCCGTATTCGTCGGCGTCGGTGTATTCGTCGCGGTGGCCGTGGCGGTCGGCGTGTTGGTCGGCAGCGGCGTGCTCGTCGCGGTGGCGGTGGCGGTGGCGGTGGCCGTCGCTGTCGGGGTATTGGTCGGCAGCGGCGTGTTCGTCGGGAGTGGCGTGTTGGTCGCCGTAGCGGTGGCGGTCGGCGTCGAGGTCGGGGCAGGACACTTCACTGTCCAGGTGAGTTGGGTGAAGATATCGTTGTTCCCGGTACTCTTATTGTGCCCCCCCACATACATGGAGACGGTGAAGGTTGTGCCTGGGCTATAGTTCGGGTAGGTGAAGGTGAATGTTCCGGTGCCCTTCACGACGGCAGCCGTTGGTGTGAAGCGATAGTTACCATCGCCCGGTAGGCTCGTCGCAAAATAGCCGCCGACATAGTCGTAGTTGCTCGGGACATTGGTAACCGTAACCGAGTCGTCCTTCGGGCAACTCGTAACATCAGCGTGCGTGGCCGACGGCGGCGGCACCGGCGTGTTCGTCGCCGTTGGCGGGACGGGCGTGTTGGTGGCGGTCGGCGGGATGGGGGTCTTCGTCGCGGTTGGTGGCACCGGCGTGTTGGTCGGCGGCACCGGCGTGTTGGTGGCGGTCGGCGGGATCGGCGTGTTCGTCGCCGTCGGCGGGACGGGCGTGTTGGTGGCGGTCGGCGGGATGGGGGTCTTCGTCGCGGTTGGTGGCACCGGCGTGTTGGTCGGCGGGATCGGCGTGTTCGTCGCCGTTGGCGGGATGGGCGTATTGGTGGCCGTGGCGGTCGGGGTATTGGTCGGCACCGTCGTGGCGGTCGGGGTGGGCGAGACGGTGCCGCTGCCGGTGACCCGGAACTCGATCTTGAAGTTATCGTTCGGGATTGTCACCTCGAGATAGCTACGCCCCGGGTTGAAGACGCCGGAGTCGTTGTCGTACCAGGGGAGCGGGGCAATAATCTTACCTTCTGTATCGGTCACCCATGAGGTGAGCGAGGCGTTGACATTCGAGCAGGTCGAGGCGATCGTGAAGACGACACGAACGGTGTCACCCGCCCGGACGTTGCCGGAGAGCTGCTGCGGCGGATTGGCTACCTGACCATTGATGAGGAAGTAGTAATTGCTGACGCAGTCGTAATTGTCGGCGGCGACCGCCTGCGCGGCGAGCGCGGGGGCCATGACGCCGAGCGCGAGGCCCGCCGGTGCCGCCGCCTTATTCGATGTGGTCACGGGCGGTAGCCAGGCGTACCGGCGATCGCTGCAATGGATCTCGCCGCCGTTCTCGTAGAAGGGCAGGACACTATCATCGGGGTTAGCATCGGGCTTGGTCGTGCCGGTGATGCGTAGGCCAGGGGAAGTGGCATTCATCGCCGCGATCATCCCTGTACGATCGATCGGATTGGTCGCGCCGTAGCGCGCGCCCTCGCGGACGGCGTTGGAGAGGGTCGTGCGCGCGTAGACGCCGCGCCCGAGGTCCACGACCCCGGCGACCATCGTCATCAGCAGCAGGCTGACGAGCGCGAACTCGACCACGCCCTGCCCGCGGAAGCGCCTCGGACGCGCCGTCGTCTCGCCCGTTCTCCCGGTTCCTCTGTGCGGTCTGATGCATCGCAGTCTGTTCAAGAATCTCATCGCATCTCCCTCGTCGGCCATCAATCCCGTGCGTCGCCTCGTTGCTCGCCGCATGTCTCGCACGATCGCCGGGCATCGACAGCCTGGATGCGCGGCATGTTCCCCTCGCCGATAAGGTCGAATGGGTGATTATCCCCTCGCCCGGCGTCGACTTTGCTGTATACATAGTCTAGGGAAGATGCCTCGGGCATGATATGAAGTGATAGTCCTATCCACTTTGGGACCGCTGGGGCAGGGCGGAGGTACCGCCGGGGCACCGGGTCATAGGACTACCACTCCGGGATGCCGCCACAGGTCGGTCGCGGCGCGCGATCCGCTGTCGGGGGCGGCGCGCGACACCGCTCCTTGCGCCATTCATGGCCGGTTATTCACACAATACGAGAGCCGGGGCGGGAGCCCTTCCGCAAATTGAGGGGCCGAAAAGGGTGAGCAGCGTCGGGGTGAGGGCGTAGGACGCACAGCAGGCGAGGTGCGGGGCACCTGGACACCCCGCACCTCGCCTGCCCATGCTCGCCCCGCTAAGGGATGTTCTGGATGTCCACCGTGGCGCACTCGCGCATGGGGATCGCGGGGAAGCCGATCAATCCGGGTAGGGCCAGATTGAACCGGTAGCCGGCGCAGACGGTGAGCAAATTCCCGACCGCCGGATTGCCGCACTGCTGCGGGATCACCCTGCCATTCGCATCGACCTGGCGTGTGCCGGTCCAGCCGTTTAAATCCCCTGGGGGCGTGCTCGTCGGCACCGGCGTGGTCGTCGGTATCGGTGTACTCGTGGGGATGGGCGTCGCGGTCGGTGTCGCGGTCGGCGGCTCCGGCGTTGGCGTGATTGTCGGTGTCGCGGTTATCGTCGGCGTCGCGGTCGGCTGCGGCGTTGGCGTGATCGTCGGTGTGGCCGTTGGCGGGGCAAGCGTCGGCGTATTGGTTGGCGGCGCTGGTGTCGGTGTGTTCGTCGGCGGTCCGGGGGTATTGGTCGCCGTCGGCGGCACCGTCGCGGTCGGGACCGGCGTGTTCGTGGGCGTCGCCGTCGGTGGGGCGGGCGTCGGCGTATTCGTGGGCGGGGCCAGCGTCGCTGTCGCCGTCGGTGGCGCGGGCGTGTTGGTCGGGATAACCGGCGTGGCGGTCGCGGTTGGCACCGGCGTGCCGGTCGGCAGGATGGGGGTATTGGTCGGCGTCGCCGTCGATGGGACGACGGTCGGCGTGGGCGGGGCTGGCGAGCTGGAGGTGATGCTGAAGAGGATCTTGAAGTTGTCGTTCGGGACGGTCACGTCGAGATAGGAGCGCCCGGGCTGGAAGGTGCCGCTGCTGCGGTCGTACCAGTGGGTCTCATCGGCGGGCTGGCGACTCTGGCCGTCGATGATATTGCCCGCCTCATCGGTCACCCAGGTGGTCAGCGAGGCCACCACATTGGAGCAGGTCGGGGCGATGGTGAAGACGACGCGAACTTGATCGCCCGCCCGCACGTTACCGTTGAGTTGCTGCGGCGGATTGGCGACGGAGCCGTTAATAGTGAAGTAATAGTCGCTGATACAGTCCTCAGGCGCGCTCGCCGCGATCTTCGCGGCGAGCGCAGGCGCGACGACCCCGAGCGCCATCCCTCCGGGCATGATCGGCATCGAGGCGGCCTGCTGCTGGATGATAGTGGCATACTTACGGTCGGTGCAATGGATAGCGCCGCCATTTTGCGTCCATGAGTCGAAGAGCTTGTCAGGGCGCTGCGGGTCGGCCCCTGTGACCGCCAGACTCAGTCCGGGCGACGTGTTCGTTGCCGCCGCGACGATACCCTCGTTATCCCTGGGGTTGGTCGAGCCGTAGTGGGCCGCCTCCCGGACGGCGTTGGAGAGGGTGGTACGCGAGTAGACGCCGCGCCCGAGATCCACGACCCCCGCGACCATCGTCAGCAGGAGGAGCGAGACCAGGCCGAATTCGACGAGGCTCTGACCGGGAAAGCGCGGCGCGCGGGTGTGTTGTGCCGGTTGTCGCTCGCGTCTGTTGGCGGGCGCTTCTGGTGGGCCGAGGCGTTGGCGGATCGATCGCATCTGGGTATCCTCCCTACGGACGATACCCCGCGTGCCGAGGTTGGATCCCTCGGCTTGTGCGGGGGCGTTTCCCCCGCAACCGGCGGCCCGGCTGCCATATCCCTTGTCGGGGATGGTAGGCCCGTGGCTTTGCGCCCTCGACGTTTCCCCCGAGGTTGCCTTGAGCAGCTGCGGCGCTCATACGGTGGCCGATTCGGTCAACATGACCGCCTCAGCACCATCAGTAGCGTAGAGAAAATAGTGGTACGGCGTCTATAGCGCAGGTGTCTGATCGGGATCGTCGGGAGGCGGTACTTTCGGGCTAGCAAAAAGGTCGCGCGTACTGGTACTTTCGGCTTGGATGGTATGCTGGGTGCGCTCATGGCGGCAATTGGACATAATACGTACGCCGCATACACGGTTATGCGCGAGCAATATGCTCGCTCCGTTACCGCTACGCGGGGACGATACCCCGCATCGCGCGGCGGCACCATACCGCCGCGCGATGCCGTGCGGGGGACGCGCGCTCAGTCGGGCGGAAGGATACCGCCGGTCAAGGGCGCGGGGCGACCGAAGCGAACCCGGAAGGGGTGATCGAGCGGGGTCTGGAGGGTGATCAGCACGCGGAACATGTCCGGCTCCGGCTCGGTGCCGCGCATCTGCCACATCCGATGCGCCGCCGCACCCGGCCCGATTGTGATCGCATCGTTCCCCCGGCTGAAGCGCCCCACGCCCTCTTTGAGGATCGCCGTCTGGCCGTTGCCGACCGCGATCACCTGATCGGCGGTTTCCCACTCGCCAGGGCCGACGAAACAGCACTCGATCTGGCAGGTGATCCGGTCCACGCCCCCCGTCGAGCGCAGGCGCAGATCGAACCCGCCCGCCACCTCCGCGATGTCCAGCGTCAGATCGAGCGCGGGGAGGGTCCAGCGTTCGCGCTCGTCGCGGCTCGTGTAGAAGGTGCCGAATGGCACCGGGCGACCAAGCGGCAATTCGTAGCCGGGGAGCCGCCGGTTCGCCCCCTGGTGGACGAGGCTGATGCCCGCCCCCTGCGGCACCATTTCATCGGCGGCGAAGAAGGCGGTGGAGTGGTACGTGCCGGCGATCTTCAGCGCCGTGAGTTCCGCTTGCCCGTAGCGCAGCGCGAAGGCGGTGGTGTTGCCACGGGCTGCGGTGGCCGACAGCGGACCGCGCTTGATTCGCCAAATCCCCGCCACCGGGAAGAGGCGGCGAAACTCGTCCGGGAGCGGCGCACGGGGGAGGGTGTCCCGGCGGTAGGCGGGATTGGCGACGAAGGGCTGGAGGAGCCAGGCGTTGTGCTGCTCCTCCGGCGTCAGCGCCACCAGTCGATCGGCGAGCGTCGCCCAGACCCCATTCTCGTCGCGGCGGGCGAGATCGTAGAGGGAGTCGGCGAGGCCGAGCGGGATGACGCGCTGCCCCTGATCCTGCCGGTTCGAGATGCTGGTGACGACCGCGCCATCATCATGGAAGAGCTGTGTCATCAGGTCGAGGTTGCGGCGCACCGGATCGAGGAACTCGGGGCGTCCCAGCGCGTCCGCCATGAGGCGCAGCGAGCGGTCGCAGACGGCGTTGTAGATGCCGGTGCTCCGCTCGGTGAACTCGCCGTCGTCGTTCTCATCGATCCCCTCCGCCAGGATCGCCTCGAGGTAGGGGCGTGCCGGGAGGTCCGGGAAGAGCGCCTGTGCCAGCGCCAGCGCCGAGCAGACGACCCAGCGATGGTTCGGCGTGTGGAAGCCGCGCCCGATCATCCCGGCTGCCGCGCTCGCGACATATGCGCCGAGGTCGGCGGCGATCCGGGCCGCGCGCTCATCACCGCCCGCCGCGACCGTGCGCGCGAGGGCGACGACCGGCGCGAGGAGTTGCACGGTGAAACCGGTATCGGGCGGCGAGACCCAGTTGACCGAGATCAGATCGATCAGCCCCTCGGTGCGCTGCCAGCGGCGCTGGAAGGCGATCGCCGCCGACAGGCGCGCGAAGAGCGCGTCGTCCCCCGCGAGCGGCGAATCGGCTAGCAGGAAGGCGTAGCCCGCCTCGGCCAGGGCGTGACCATGCGCGGTGTGATCGGCATTAGCGACGCCATCGCGCGCGGCGATGAATACGCCGTGCTCTGGGCGCTCGGGCGCGATGATCTGGCGGCCGTAGCTGGCACGCACGCGGCGTGCCAGCCCGTCCACCAGGGCTGTGTAGGAGTACATCGGTTGCCCATCCCCCTCGCGTGTGTCAGCCGACGTGCGGCAGGACGCTCGTGGCGAACGCGCGCAGCCCCGCGATGTCGTCGAGGTCGAACCATTGCAGCATCAGTTCCTCGACCCCCGCCGCACCATCGGCGCGGATCTGCTCGATCAGCATCTCCGGCGTGCCGATCAAAGCGCGCTCCTCGCTCAGCATCGTCTCCAGCGCCTGCTCGAACGGCTTGTCGACGAGGTCCGCGCGCAGCTTGCCGGCGACCCGGCGTTCCACCGCCGCCAGATCGGACCCGAAGTGGACGGTCCGCATCATCGTGCGGCGCACGTCGCCGGGCGCGCGCCCGTGCTCGCGCAGCAGGCGATCGAGCAGACCGGAGCGCTCGCGGAAGGCCGCGCGATCGAGGCCGACGCCGTTCCACCAGTCGGCATAGCGCGCGGCGAGGGGCATGGTGCGCCGCGGTCCGCTGCCGCCGATCAGGATCCGTGGCCCGCCCGGACGTGCGGGGCGCGGCAGGAAGGTCGCGTCCTTGAGCTGATAGAAGCGCCCGTCGAAGGTGACGCGCGCATCGTCGCGCAGCAGGCGGGTGACGATCTCCAGCGCCTCCTCGAAGCGGGCGAAGCGGGTCTTGATGTCGCCGAGGGTGTAGCCGAACATCTCATGCTCGCGCGCCTGCCACCCTGCGCCGAGGCCGAGGATCAGCCGCCCGTTGCTGAGATCATCGATGGCGAGCGCCTGTCGGGCGAGCACGATCGGGTCGCGGAAGGAGACCGGCGCGACCAGGGTGCCGAAGTGGAGCCGCTCGCTGCGGTCGGCCAGATAGCCGAGGGAGATGATCGGCTCCAGCGCGTCCTCGTCCGGCGGGTTGGGACCGGTGAAGTGGTCGGAGCGGAAGAGCCCCGCGAAGCCGAGCGCCTCCACCTCGGCGACGAGCCGCTTCCAGCGCGGCCAGGTGAGCCCCTGCTGCCCCTCGATCATGATCGAAATCGCTACCATCCTGCTGCTCTCCTCTACCCTGCGGTGATTCGGTGCGCCCCGCCACGGTGCGGACGCCGACGCGACCTATCCTAGCAGACCGCTCGTTGGGGCGGGCGCTGACGCGGCCTGGCGTAGCGAACCATCCGCCGGGGCGGGAGCGAAGAGGCGTCGGGCGTTCTCGCCGAGGATCGCCGCCAGCGCCGCCTCGTCCAGGCCGACCGCGCGGGTATGGCGCAGGAAGGGGCCGGGCCGCAGAAGGGGGTAATCGGTCCCCCAAAGCACTCGTTCGGGGCCGACAATCGCGGCGACGTGGCGGAAGACGGCGAAGTCGTAGAGATAGGTCGAGGCGGCGGAGTCGTACCAGACGTTGCGGGTCGCCGCCGCGATCTCCGGCATCAGCGCGTAGAAGGGCAGCCCGCCGCCCCAGTGCGCCGCGACGATCCGCAGCGCCGGATTGGCCCGGATGAACGGGAGGAGGCGGTCAGGTGTCGCCGTGCCCTTGCCCGGATAGTCGTGCCCGACCGGCTCACTGGCGTGCAGGAGGAGTGGCTTGTCGCGCGCCGTGAGCAGCGCGGCCAGCGCGGCGAGCCCGGCAGGGTCCACGAAGTCGAAGCCCTGCGCGTCGGCGTTCAGCTCGCCGAGCCCGACCGCGCCCGCGTCGAGCGATCGCGCCGCCTCCGCCAGCGCCGCCGCGCCCGCCGTGGGCGGCACGATCGCCAGGGGGAGGAGGCGACCCGGCCAGCGGCGCGCGGCATCGAGGAGATAGTCATTGTGCGCGCGGCAAGGGGCGAGGTCGCGCCAGGGCCAGCCGCAGACGACCGCCGCCGCGATCCCCGCCGCATCGAGGCTGGCGATCAGCTCCTCGGCGGTCGCCATGCGCGCCCGACCATCGCCGTAGGTGCGCGCGAACCAGGGGTCGCGCGCGGCGAGCGCGGCGCGGTCGCGCGCGAAGTCGGGCGGGAAGATGTGCGTGTGGGCGTCGATGATCATCCGTCCCCCTGCGCGCCGATCCGCTATAGTGACGCCATCGTCGCACAAAGGATGCTCTCCGCGTCGCCCGCAGATCGCGCGGGTCGCGGCTGCGCGCCCGGTGTGCGGGCGGTCGCGGATAAGGAGCAGAGACGGAGGAAAGGCTATGGCGGCGGATTCGGCGTTCATCCCGTTCGGCCCGCGCTTCGAGGAGGCGTTGCTCTACGCCACGCGCGTCCACGTCCTCCAATGGCGCAAGGGCGCCAACGTCCCGTACCTCACCCATCTGCTGGCGGTCGCCGCGATCGTCGGGGGAGGGGGCGGCGACGAGGACGAGGTCATCGCGGCGTTGCTGCACGATGCGGTCGAGGACCAGGGGGGCGCGGCGCGGCTGGCCGACATCCGCGCGCGCTTCGGCGACACGGTCGCCGCGATCGTCGCGGGCTGCACCGCCGAGGAGTCGCCCACCTGGCGTGCGACGAAGGAAGCCTACGTGGCGCGGCTCGCGGTCGCCTCACCCGCTGTCCTGCGCGTGTCGTCCGCCGTATAAGCTGCACAACGCGCGGGCGATCCTGGCCGATCTCCGGCGTCAGGGCGACGCCCTCTGGGCGCTCTTCGGTGGGGGCAAGGCGGGCACCCTCTGGTATTACCGGGCGCTCGTCACCGCCTATCAGCGGCGGCCCGACGGCCCTGCGGTCGATGAATTGGCGCGCGTCGTCGCGGCGATCGAGACTTTGGCCGGAGAAGGGTAACGCGATCGCGCCGTTCGCCCGTGGTTACGGCGTGAAGAAGGAGCGCGCATCCTTGGCGAAGGCGCTCGCCGGGATGCCGTAGGGGTAGACGACCCGCAACTGCCCCCGCGCGTCGATCAGGAACGCGGTGGCGGTGTGGTCCACGGTGTAGCCACCGCTCGGCAGCGTCACCTTCCGATAGGTGAGATCGTATTCGGACGCGACCTTCGACAGCACGGCGTCGTCGCCGCGCAGGCCGATGAAGCTCGGGTCGAACGCGGCGAGATAGCGCTTGATGGTCGCGTTCGTATCGTGATCCGGATCGACGCTGATGAAGACGACCTGGAGCTTGTCGGCGTCCGCGCCGAGGGCACGTTTGGCCCCCTTGAACTCGGCCAGGGTGGTCGGGCAGAGGTCCGGGCATTGAGTGAAGCCGAAGAAGAGGAGCGTCGGCTTGCCACGCAGCGTGCTGAGCGCGAACGGCTGCCCATCGGCGTCGGTGAGGGCGAAGTCGGTCAGCGGGTGCGGGTTCGCCACCAGGGAGCCCGTCCCGCTCGGCGAGGTGCCGCTGAGGACGAGCGAGGAACGGCCCGCCTGGGCGTCGCGCCGCGCCTCGAAGAGGGAGAAGCCGCCCACGGCGACGAGCGCCAGGACGATGACGCCGAGGATCGCCCAGAGCATGCGCCGATTGCGGCGCGGGGCGAGCGGCTGCGTGGAGATCGACTCGCTGGACATGTTCCGTCCCTTCCCTCTGTATCTGGCCGGGGCTTCGTCGCCCCGCCGCTCGCCCGCTGTTCATGTCGCCCTACTGCGCGCGCACCTCGGCGCGCACCTGGACCGGCCCCGCCCCCTTGAAGGTCAGTGTCAGGTCGACCGTAGCGCCGGGCGTGAGCGTGCGGCGCACATTCGCCAGCACCAGATGGTAGCTGCCCGGATCGAAGCGGACCTGGCCGTGCGCCGGGATCTCCACGGTGGTGACCTCGCGCATGCTCGCCACGTTGTTCGTGATCTCCGTGCGGTGTAGTTCCACCGCAGCGGCGGCATCGCTGCTGATCCCGATCAGCGTATCCTTGCCGTCGCCGGTATTGACGACCGTCAGATAGACGACGCTGTTGCTGCCGCCCATCATCAGCGCCGATGCGTTGCCGCTCGTCGGCGTCGCGCCGCCCGGCGCGGCGACCGCCGGACGTGCCCAGGGATCGCGCACGCTGATGACGCTCGGCCCGCCGCCGCAACTCGCGAGTAGGCCGACGACCGCGCAGCACGCGAGGCTGATCGCCATACGTCTCGGCGCAAACATAGGATTTGGCCGCCTCTCTCGCGTCGCCGCATCATCGTGCGGCGCTTCGACGATCGTAGCGCAAGGAGGTGGTGCCACGCCTCTCCAGCGGCTTGCAGCAGCCGACCGCACGATCGGGAGCGCCCACGGTAACACCATACACCGCGCCGTGACTTGCCCCGAGATGAGGTGCGCGCCAGGGTCGCTATGTCGTCTCGCTCCTCGTTCGAGTCGCCATCGGCCACCTTAACCATACCGAGGGTCGTCGCCCGGCGGTAGCCCGAATATGCTTCCAGCTGTCGGTGTGGGGCTGGCAGGGCCGTGTGCCGCACCTGCGCGGTGTCCCTCGCCGTCATCGGGTGGGGGACACCGCGCAGGTGGTCGTGGGGTGGCTGTTTAGCGCGGGGTGACGACGAAGTCTTCCGTGGTCAGTGCGGCGACCGTGCCGCCATTCTCCGCGAGGGCACCTTTCAGTGCCGCGAAGAGTTGATCGACCGGTAATGCGGCGGCGATCCCGGTGGGGAGCCCCGCGGTCGTCAGCATGCGGTCGGGCGTACCGGTCATGGGATAGCCGGGGCATTGCCCATTGTCGGTGTAGCCCTTGATCAGTCCCGCGACAAACGCGGCGGGGTTCTCGCGCAGTTGTTTCAGGATCGCGTTCTCCTCGCGGTCGAGCGGATCGGCGGTGCCCGTTTTCCCACCCGTGCCATACCAGGTCTGCCAGAGATACATCTCGGTCAGGAAGCCGCGTAGCTCGGAGGCGTAGCACTCCTGCGCGTTGTGCGCGCCGCCATTCACATTGAAATCGCTGGCGTGCTGCATCTCGTGGACGAGGATGATCCCGGCCCCGCGCGGCTGCGCGGTGTAACTGTGGTCCACGGCGATCAGGTGGTATTGCCGACTGGCGAAGCCATATGCGCCATCGTTGTCGAGGCTTTGGAAGAGCAACTGGTAGCGCCCCGCGACCGCCCCCGGCAAGTAGCGGAACCTGGCATCGGCATCCCAGATCGCGCCGATCGCCGCGCGCATCTCCGGTGCGAGGCCGGTCTGCGGCGCGTCGGGCACGATCGCGGTGTAGCGCCAGTTGTAGTATTGCAACCCGACATTCCCCATCTCCACGCGGCTGGCGGCGGGGTTGGCCGGGTTGTAGGTGAGGGTGCGGCGCTCGAAGAGTTGGATCAGCACGCGGGTCGGCTTGCCCGCCGCGCGAACGGTGATCCAGTAGGGCTCGCTGATCGGCAGGCCGGTGGCGTAGAAGAGCGGATCGAAGAGCGCGCCATCGGCGACCGTCTCGCTGGCGAAGTCCATGACCGGGCCGCGACTGTTGAGAAAGCTCCAGAAGGGGGCGGCGATGCAGTGCTTCGTCTCTTGCACGATTGTCTGACAGGTCACGCCGCCCGCATCGGTCGCGCCGACCTTCCCGGCGCGGTCGATCGTCTGCGCGACCGGCTGACCCGCCGCCAGTGGCGCATCGCGCAGATGGTCGCCGAAGGAGCGGTGGGTCGGCCCGGTATCGTCGGTGAGATCGCCGAACGGCACCTCGGCGGGCGCGCGCCCGGCGTAGCGGACCGGGTTGACGCCGGTTTGCACCTGCCCGGTCACCATCTCCGAGACGAGCAGGCCGTTGGTGACATAATACTGTCCCGCCGGGTCCGCCGTGGGCGCGTTGACTTCCATGCGCGCCTTGTCCCAGTAGAGGACCGGGCGTTCATCGTTCGGCAGGCCCAGCCCGGCCAGCGGCTCCATGACGATCAGCGGCACCACCGGCTCCGGTCCCCAGAGGAAGGTCCGGTCGCCGCGCACATTCGGCAGATCGGTACGTGCCCAGACCCGGTCGAACCCGGTCAGGGCCGGATTATCGGCGGCGGCGGCGACAGGGGTCGCACGCGGGAAGAGGGTGATCAGCAGCAGCAGCGTGATCAGGGCGGCGCTCGGGCGCGCGGGCAAGCGGCGGATCGGCATCCTCAACTCCTTGTCGCTATTGTTCGCACAGGCGATCGGGCGGTTCGGGCGGTGGCAGGACTTGATTTACACAACGCTCGTCCGTTTCGACGACGGTTGGGTGGCGCACGGGCAGCGTCCCAGGGTCGGGTGACTGACGGGTGGGATTCCATTGAACGCTCAACGATAGCGATGGTACGCGACTGCGCCCACCCCGGGCAAGGCAGGCCGGGTAGGTGGGCATTTTATCGTGTTTGCAACGTTGCAAATGGCGTACGCAGGGCGGGGGCGATATCGCTCACCCCCGCCCGTCTGCTCTCGATTGTCGACCACCGACCGTGGCGACCCGGCCCTAACTCTCGCGCAAGTCGGCGAAGAGGGCGGTGCTCAGGTAGCGCTCGCCGGTGTCCGGGGTGATGACGACGATCATCTTGCCCGCGTTCTCCGGGCGCTTCGCGACCTGGACCGCCGCGTGGACCGCCGCGCCGCAGCTGATCCCCTTCAGCAGCCCTTCCTCGCGCATCAACCGGCGGCTCATCGCGATCGCCTCGTCGCCGGAGACGTGGAAGACCTCGTCGTAGACCTCGCGGTCGAGGACTTCGGGGATGAAATTCGCGCCGATCCCCTGGATCTTGTGCGGGCCGGCCTTCCCCTCGGTCAGCAATGGTGCCTCGGTCGGCTCGACCGCCACCACCTGGATCGAGGGCTTCAGACGCTTCAGCACCTGGCCCGCGCCCGTGATCGTGCCGCCGGTGCCGACGCCCGCGACGAGGATATCGACCTGACCATCGGTGTCCTGCCAGATCTCGACCGCCGTGGTCTGGCGATGGATCTCCGGGTTGGCGGGGTTCTTGAACTGCTGGGGCATCCAGGCGTCGGGCGTCTCGGCCAGGATCTCCTCGGCCTTCTGCACCGCCCCCGCCATCCCGCCGGAGCCGGGGGTCAGCACCAGTTCCGCGCCGTACCCCTTGAGGAGCAGCCGCCGCTCGATGCTCATCGTCTCCGGCATCGTCAGGATGATTTTGTAGCCACGTGCCGCCGCCACCCAGGCGAGGGCGATGCCGGTGTTGCCGCTCGTCGACTCGACGATCGTCGTCTTGCCGGGGGTGATCTCGCCGCGCGCTTCGGCATCGCGGACCATCGCCACGCCGATGCGGTCCTTGACGCTGAAGCCGGGCGAGAAGGACTCGATCTTGGCGATAACGGTGGCCCCCGCGCCATCGGTGACGCGGTTGAGCCGCACGAGCGGCGTATTGCCGATCAATTGCGTCGCGTCATCGGCGATCTTCGGGCGTTGCTGGCGTACCAGTTCGGTCGAATCGTTCGCTGTCGTGCTCATCGTCGCCTTTCCTCCTTCACACATGTCGCCGCGCGGTGTGTACCAGCTAATGTCTATCAGTCATATCAACAATAACCGAGGCGATTGTATTCCATTGTGGGGCATCGCGCGCGTTCAGATTTGATAGTTGAGGACGTTGTCGCGCGCCTGTTTGCGGACCAGGAGCGTCTCCAGCGTGATCTCACGCAGGATGCAGTCCACGGACTCGTCGAGTTGCGCCCCGATCCAGCGCACGGCCCACGAGTCGGTGCGGTCGTCCTGTGCGGTCGGCGTGGTGTCGGTCTGAGGCAGGCCATCGAGCGCCCCGATCACCGCGGCCAGCGTGATCCGCTCCGGCGTTCGGGCGAGCAGATGCCCACCGGCGGGGCCGCGCACGCTTTGCACGATGCCGGCCTTGCGGAGCGTGAGCAAGAGTTGATTCAAGTAGGCGTCGGGGATCTCCTGGCGCTCCGCGATATCGCGGCTCTGGATCGGCCCCTGACCACGACGCTGGGCAAGTTCTAACAGTGCGCGGATACCATACTCGCTGCGACTCGATAACTTCACAGCACACCCTACCTCAATGCGAAACGGTGTCCGGCATTTTTTACCAGGGCAATATTCGGGTGAACCGCACCGTGCAGGTGGCGCGCTTCGTTGCGCGTCGGTTGTGCGACCATACCAAGGCCGGACGCCGAGCGCAACTTATAGCGACGGTATCGGGGGCTTGACAAGCTGTACGTACAGTAGTATCCTACTTGTGGCGGGTCACACTCCATCCTCCCTCCTCAAAGCCCCCGGACTGTTTGGCGGCGGTCCGGGGGCACCTCTTTGCCCAAACTACGGCGCGATGACGCACGCGGACCACGGGCGCACGATCGCGTGGTCGTCGTGCGCCGCGTGTTGGCTCAGCCTGTTCAGGTGGTGGTGTCGTTCTCCGGCTGTGGGAGGCTGCTCCCGAGTCGCAACTGCTCCAGATCGAGCTCGCGCTGGATCAGGCGCAGCACCTCGTCGCCGATCACGTTGCGGTTACGCAGTTCGACCAGGGTGCGCCGCTGCGTATCGCGCAGGTCCGCGAGGAGTTGCGGGATCAGGAGCGCCTGCGGCAGGGTCGCCGCTTGCGTGGCATCCCCTAGCCGCGCCAGGCGCCGCTCGTAGCGACCCCGCAATTCTCCCAAGAGGCGGTCCGGGAGCCCGTCGCGCCCCTCCCAGTCATCCAGCCGCCCGAGCGCCGCCCGTGCCAGGGCGGCCCGCGCGACCCCTTCCTCGCGGGTCGCATGGTCGTCGCCGCTGAGGCCGAGGAGGCGGATCAGCGGCGGCAGCGTCAGCCCTTGCCCGACGAGCGTGACGATGATCACCCCGAACGTGACGAAGATGATCAGGTTGCGGTAGGGGAACGGCTGGTCGCCCGCCTGTTCGGGCAGGGCCAGCGCCACCGCCAGCGCGATCACGCCGCGCAGTCCGGTCCAGGCCACGACGCTCAACTCGCGCTTGTCGGCGGGTTCCTCGCGGTTGTGCTTGCGCCGGATCCAGCGGGCGAGGCCATTGCTGGGGAAGACCCAGACGATGCGCACGACGATGACGGTGAGGCTGACGACCGCGACGTCACGGAGCAGCAACGTCAGCGGGTCGCGGTCGAGGGCGCGCAGGATCTCCTGGAATTCCAGACCGATCAGGATGAAGGCCAGGCCGTTGAGCAAGAAGGTGCCGAGATCCCAGATCGCGCCGATCTGGAGGCGAATCTCCGGTGCGGTGGTCACGGGGCTCTTCCGCCCGATGACCAGCCCGGCGGTGACCGTGGCGAGGACGCCCGACGCGCCGAGGAGATCGGCGGGAAGATAGACGAGGAAAGGGATCAGCAGGCTCAGCGTGCCCTCGACGCGCGTATCGTGGATCGCGGTCCGCGCCCGACTGAAAAGCGCGCCCGCGAGCAGCCCGATCGCGATCCCCGCCGCCCCGGCGATGAAAAATTGCGCCCCGGCGCGCGGCAGCGAGAAGCTGCCCGCCACGACCGCCGCGACGGCGGTGTTGTAGATCACCAGGGCGCTCGCGTCGTTGACCAGGCTCTCGCCCGCGATGATCGTGATGATCCGTTGTGGCACGCCGAGGCGCGAGGCGATGGCGGTGGCGGCGACCGCATCGGTCGGGGAGACGACCGCGCCGAGGACGAAGGCGACCGCCCACGGCAGATCGAGCAGGTAGTGGCCGACGAGCGCGACGCCGCCGGTCGTGCCGATCACCAGCCCGATCGCCAGGGAACCGATCGGGCGGATATTCGCTCGGAAATCGCGCCAGGAGGTGTTGACCGCCTCCCAATAGAGGAGCGGGGGGAGGAAGACGAGCAGGACGAGTTCTGGATCGAGCGCGACGTTCGGCACGAATGGGATGAAGCCGAGCGCGAGGCCACCGAGGACGAGCACGATCGGGTAGGCGATGTTCAGGCGGGCGGCGAGCGGGATAGCCCCGGCCACCGCCGCGAGCAGGCCGAGGACGATCGCGATCTGCTGCATCGGAGCCTTCGGTAGTTGGTAGTCGGTAGTCCGTGGTCCGTAGTGGTAGCGCGGTGCCGATAAGAAGCAATGCCCGTCAACGGACCCTTCTACGGACTACGGACCACGGACTACCGACTACTCGCTCTACTTGCTAATACGACGCCAGGTGCATCGGCATGATGACGTGGGTGCTGTCGTTATTGCCGACCGGGCGGATCACCCCGGCACTGGCCGAGTTCTGCATCTCCAGCGCCACCTGCGGCGTCTTCAGCGCGCTGAGCACGTCGTTGAGGTAGCGGACGTTGAAGGCGATCTGCGCCTCCGGTCCTTCCACGGCGGCATCGACATCGCTGGTGTTGTCGCCCACCTCGGCGGCGTTGGCGCTGATCGTCAGGCTGCCGGGGGCGAACTGCCCGTCGCCGGGCTTGATCGAGAGCTTGATGACGTCGTTGTTGTCGCGCGCGAAGTACGACGCGAGCTTGGTCGCCTCCAACAACTGTTGCCGCCCGAGGACGGTGCGCGTGTTGTAGCCGGTCGGTACGATCTGCCGCCAATCGGGGAAGGAGCCGTCGATCAGGCGGGAGAGGAATTCGATGTTGCCGGTGCGGCAGAGGAGTTGATTGCGCCCGCGCGTCACCACGATCTCGACCGGATCGGTGGCGTCGCTGATGGCGCGCGAGAGCTCGTTGAGCGCCCTGGCCGGGACGATGATCGACACCTCTTCGGCGGCGGCCCCCACGAGTTCGGCCTCGCGCACGGCCATGCGGAAGCCATCGGCGGCGGAGAGGGTGAGACGGTCGCCCGCGAAGCGGAGGTGGACCCCGGCGAGGACCGGGCGGCTCTCATCGACCGCCGCCGCGAAGACGACCTGCCCGATCGCCTCGCGCAGGATGTCGGGGGCGATCAGCGCGGTCGGCTTCCCCTCCACGGTCGGGATCGCCGGGAAGTCCTCGGCATCGATCCCACGGACGGTCGCTTTGGAGCGGGCGGCGCGGACGTGGAGCGCCAGATTGCGGCGATCGAGTTCGAGCTTGATCGACTCGTTCGGGAGATTGGCGACGAAGTCGGTCAGCAGGCGGGCCGGGACGGTCACGGCCCCTTCCTCCTCGATCGAGCAATCGACCCAGCAGGTGATGCCGACTTCCAGATTGGTCGCGGCGAGTTTCAGTTGCCCCTGCTCGGTCGCGAGCAGGATATTCCCGAGCACCGGCAGCGATGTCTTCGTGGCGACAGCGCGCGACACATGCCCCAGTCCCTTCTGCAACTGCTCCTGCATGATCGTAACTTTCACCGCATTCCTCCACGCCAATTATTGCCACATGCCCGATCGCCGCGCCGCAAGCTACCCCGCGCGCCTGCCGGATCGTTGCGGGCGCTCGCTCTTGCGAGGGTATCGCGCACACGCTCGTTGTACCCTGTGTTGGCGCGCAAGTATAGCACGCGGTGGAACCGCCACGGGCGCTGCGACTGCCCCATTACCCCGCTCGCTCGACAATGTCGGAGGGAATGGCGACGGCCCCGGTGTATCGGATGCCGGGGCCGTCGCTCATGGGGCGCGATGGTGCGTTACTTCTTAAAATAGTTCGCGTTGATCGCGATGTACTCTTTCCACTCTTCCGGGGTATCTTCCTCGTAGTAGATCGCGTTGACGGGGCAAACCGACTCGCAGGCACCGCAGTCGATGCACTCTTCGGGATCGATGAAGTACATGTCCTGATCGTCGTCGGAGTGGATGCAATCCACCGGGCAGACCTCGACGCACGAGGCATCCTTGACGCCCTTGCACGGTTCTGTGATGACGTATGTCACAGGAAAGTCCCTTTCGCTCGCCCGAACCGCTCGCACGGCGGGCGTCCTTCTCCTTCACAGCGCGTCGGACGCGCCGGTGGCGACATTACAACGGAAAAGGGCGTCGTTGTCAACCTGTGCGTATCGATGTATCCCCCGCGTTCGGACGCACGCACACATTGACTGGGACGGGTGATAGCCGTACAGTGACCGGCGGAATATGGGCTGGTACGCGCGAGCGGAGGAACGGGCATGGGCGGGATCGTATTCGGGTGTATCGCCCCCCACGGGGGGATGCTCGTCCCCGGCACCGGCGGTGTCGACGCGGGCACGGCCCCGGCGACGCGGGCGGCGATGGCGGAGCTAGGGCGACGCATGGAAGCCTACCGCCCCGAGACGATCGTGCTGGTGACCCCCCACGGGATGCGCGAACCCGCTGCCTTCTCGACCCTCGATAGCGGGCGGGTTGCGGGGGAACTCGGCGGGCTGCGCCGGGCCACGGTCGAGTTCCGCGTCGACCGGGCGCTCAACGCGGCGATCGTGGCGGCGGGGGCCGAACTGGGCGTGCCGGTCGTGCCGATCACCCCCGGCATCCCCGGCGACCCGACGACCTGCCTGGATCTCGATTGGGGCGCGACGATCCCATTCTGGTTCATGGGGCGCTCGTACACGCCGAGGCCACAGGTGGTTGTCCTTTGCCCGACCTGGGAGCTCGACTGGGCGCTCTTCCCGCGCCTCGGCGAGGCGGTGCGGGTCGCCGCCGAGCGCATCGGGCGGCGGATCGCCTTCATCGCCAGCGCCGATCTCGGCCACGCCCACGACCCGAACGGGCCGTATGGCTTCGACCCCGCCGCCGCCGAGTTCGACGCGCTCGCCTGTGCCGTGGTGCGCGAGCAGGATCTGGGGCGGCTCCTGCACTGCGATCCGGCGTGGGTCGAGCGCGCGAAGATCGACGCCCTCTGGCAGATGCTCAATCTGCACGGCGCGATCGCCGGACAAGGTTTCCGGGGCGAACTCCTCTCGTACGAGGTGCCGACCTACTTCGGGATGCTCTGCGCGGCGTACGAACGTTCGGGCGACTGATCCCCACCGGCTTGTCGTTCCCCACGGATGCGTTCAGGCATCGCCGCCCGGTTCGCCGAGGTGTCCGGTTTCCGCCCACTCCACGAGCGGGAAGGCGGCGTCCCGCTCCGCAAGCCATGCCGTCGTCGCCCGCTCCAACCAGGCGAGGAGTTGGGCGCTCTGCGGGGGGGCCAGGCGCAGCAGCGCCTCGTACGGGGCGAGTGTCGCCGCTTCGAGGAGGGTCTTGTCCGCCTGCCAGGGGCCATCGACCACACGTCGCTTCACCGCGAGATAGAGGCCGGTCTCCTCGCTGTGAATCGCCACCTCGTAAGTCGCGGCTTCGCGGTGATGGAAGTAGCGTTCCTGTTGCCGGGCGCGGTGCTCGGCGTAGCGCGCCGTGACGACGCTGCCCTGGCGCACCGCGAGCCGCAGGCGGGGGATCAGCGCTTGCAGGCGCAGCGCCAGCATCCGATCGTTCAGGCGCTCGTTGGCCCACTCGACGAAGAGGAGCGCGCCGATCGCGAACCGCTCGGGCGTGATCCCCGTGTCCGGTTCCGGCGTGGCGTTGACGATCAGCGGCGGGCGATAGTGCTCATCGGCCTCGGGCTCTTCGGGGTGCGGCGACACCGCCTGGACCCGGAAGGTGAGGAGATCGCGCGGCGCGATGCGCGACTCGTTGATCCGCCGCCGTAGCCCCCGTAGCCCCCGTAGCATGGATATCCCTTCTGTCGCGCCGCCCGCCCTGCCTGTCCTGCACCCGCCAGCCGGGTCGCCAGGAAGTATGCCACAGGCGCAAGGCGGGCGATCCGGCTCATGGGGCGATGGTATACTGGCGTGTATTGCGAAGACCACGATGCGAAAGCAGGGCGAGCGAGGATGAGCCGGATAGTCGATCGGACCGGGCTGAACGAACGGCTCAAGCAGAACAACCGGCGCAGCGGCATGATGGTCGGCGTCTCGATGGCGCTCGTCGTCGGGCTGCTGATCGCCTCGTTCACCTGGCTCTTCTTCCGCCTCGACCCGTTCTTCTCCGATTTCGCGGGGCGCAGCGGTGTTTCCTACGCCTCGCCGGTCGCGCGGGTCATCGTGTCGCCGCGCGCCGGTACGCCCACCGCGACACCCGGCGGCGGGGCGATCGTCGCGGGCGCGATCCCGACCGCCCCCCCGCCCGTGGCGAATACCCCGACCCCGACGGTGTTGGGCCTCGCCGGGACGGCGCGTGCCTCCGCCACCCCGAGTTTCCGGGCGACCCATGTCGTCGTCGATTACGGTCAGCAGGTGAATTTGCGCGCTGGCCCGAGCGCGGCGTCGGCGCGGATGGCGCTGATCGCGCCCGGCACACGGCTGCAATTCCTCGATGAACAGGAGCAGGCGGGCGAACTGATCTGGATGCGTTTCCAGACCGAGCGCGGCGACGTGGGCTGGGTCCGGCAGATCGATGTCACCGCCGCCCCCGCGACCCTCCCCGGTTTGCCCGGCACCCCTGGCCCGACGCCGACCTCACGCTGATCCGCGCCCCGACCCCGCGAGGCTTCAGCGAAGGAGCGAGCAACGATGGCAACCTCGCAGCGCGAATATCAAGCGATGCTCCTCGATATCCTGCCACGACAGGGTGGTTGGGGCGCGAGCGAGTATATCTGGTTGACCGATCGCGCCAGGCGGTTGATCGAGTACGACGATGGCGAAATCGAGGTTCTCCCGATGCCAACCGAGATCCATCAGGCGATCCTGACCCTCCTCATGCGCGCGCTGTTACAGTATCTCGATCCGCGCGGTGGGGTCATCCGGTTCGCGCCGTTGCGCCTGCGTCTGAGCGTGGATAAATATCGCGAACCGGATCTTCTCGTCCTCCTCGATCACGATGATCCACGTCGCGCACCTCGCTATTGGCTCGGGGCCGATTGGGTGCTGGAGGTGGTGAGCCCGGACGACCCGGCGCGCGATCTGGTGACGAAGCGGCGGGAATACGCCGAGGCGGGGATCCCGGAGTACTGGATCGTCAACCCGCTCGACCGGACGGTGACGGTGCTGACCCTGCAATCGGGGGGTGGTGCCTTCAGCGAGCACGGCGTCTTCAGGGCAGGCGGGACCGCCACCTCGGTGCTGCTTCCTGGCTTCGCGGTCATGGTGGATGAGATTTTTGCGGAGTTGGACTGAGTAAGAAGCGGCGTATGAAATCGGCGTCTCACTATCGCGGCACCGGCGCTGCTGGCAACGATCACGCTCACGCGTCTAAGGAAGGGGCGAGCACCGATGGCGATTCCGCAGCGCGAGTATCAAGCGATGATGCTCGAAGTCCTGCCCGAACAGGGTGATTGGGAGGACACCGAGTATCTGTGGTTCACCGATCATTCCAAACGGCTGATCGAATACACCGATGGCGCGATCGAGGTTTTCCCGATGCCGACGGCGACACATCAGCGGATCGTATTTTTCCTGGGCCGACGCATCTTCGATGCGCTTTCGCCACAGGGCGGTATCGCTTTACTCGCACCGTTGCGTCTGCGTTTGCGCGACCGCCGCTTTCGCGAACCCGATCTCGTGGCGCTGCTCGATCGCCACGATCCGCGTTACGGTGATCGCTATTGGCATGGGGCCGATCTCGTCGTAGAAGTGGTGAGCCCGGACGACCCGGCGCGCGATCTGATCACGAAGCGGCGGGAGTACGCCGAGGCGGGGATCCCGGAGTACTGGATCGTCAACCCGCTCGACCGGACGGTGACGGTGCTGACCCTGGCCGACGGGCGCTACGCCGAGCACGGCGTCTTCGCGGCGGGCGCGACGGCGACCTCGCCCCTGCTCGCGGGCTTCGCGGTCGCGGTGGATGAGATTTTTGCGGAGTTGGATTGAGTCGCGCGCAGTGATCGCGGGGGGAGCGGCGCTCAACGAGCGCTTTGCCTCCGCTGCTACCATCCGAAGCCGTACCAGCCCGCCATGCCGATAAACGGATACCATCAGCCTTGGTCCGAAGTCCAGCGTGACGCTTCTCCTCCAACGACTGATACCCTAATCAGTAGCGGTCAATACAATTCGCCAACGTGAATGCCGCGATGGAGCACGCCTAAACCGCAGCGCCGATGGGCACCACCTACCGCACCGTCGCCGCCCGGTCCGCGCAGGCGGACATTGTGCCCTTCACGGGTACATTGTGCCCTTCACGGGTACTGCGTGGCCGCAAGCCATTCAGCCGGGAGCGGCTGCCCTTCAGGGGGAGTGGCTGCCCGCCGGGGTAGTGGCTGCCCTCCGGGGTACTTCAACCCCTCGGCTACCCACGCCGGTGCGGCCCTCCTACACGCGCTTCAGTTCAGGATCATCGTAACGGATGCCCGAGGCTGCGGTGTCCGCCTTACGAAGCACGAAGGATAGCGCGGGACGGCCAGACGCACACACCCGCTCTGTCCCAGCCCATGCAGCGCGTATCCTGCTCAGTTAATGATGCTACACCACATCATCCGGCAGGAGCTTGCCGGGATTCATGATGTTCTGCGGGTCGAGGGCGCGCTTGATCGCCCACATCACCGGCAGGGCCGTGCCATGCTCCTGCGCCATGAACTGCGGGCGCACCAGCCCGACGCCGTGCTCCCCGGTGACGGTGCCGCCCATCTCCAGCGCCAGCGCGTGGATGTCGTCCGACGCCTTGAGGACGCGCAGCACCTCATCCTCGTCGCGCGCATCGACCACGAACGCCGAGTGGACGTTGCCGCTGCCGATGTGCCCGTAGGTGGTGCAGCCGAGCCCCCACTTGCGCGCGATCTCGGCGATCCGGCGCAGCGTCTCCGGTATCCGCGTCAGCGGCACGGCGATGTCCTCGCCGGTCGCGGCGCGGGTCGCCCCCGGCTTGACCGTCCCCGCCGCCGCGCCCATCACGCTCCGCGCCTGCCAGAGGGTCGCGACCCGTTTTGGCTCGTCGGACCACTCCACCCGCTCGCTGAACGACGCGAGGATCGCGGCGACCGCCTGGGCCGTCTCCGCGATCCCGGCGGGCAATCCCTCGATCTCGATCAGCAGCATCGCCTCCGCTTCCGGCAGCTGGAGATCGGGGCGGTACTTGTTGACCGCGCGGATCGCGGCGCGATCCAGCAGTTCGAGGGCGGAGGGGACGATGCCGCCCCCGAAGATCGCGCGGGTCGCCTCGCCCGCACCCTCCAGGCGGTCGAAGAAGGCGGTCACCACGCCGCGCGCGGGGGCCTTGGGGAGGATCTTGAGCCGGATCTTGGTGATCACGCCTAAAATCCCCTCCGAGCCGCAGAAGATGCCGGTGAGGTTGAGGCCGGAGGCGCTTTGCAGCGCCTTGGACCCTTGCGAGCCGGTCCAGATGATCTCGCCGGACGCGAGCACCACTTCCAGGCCGAGGACGTAATGGTAGGTGCTGCCGTAGCGGACGGCGCGCATCCCGCAGGAGTTGTTCGCCACCATCCCGCCGATTGTCGCCATCTTGGTCGAGCCGAGATCGACCGGGAGGGAGAAGCCGAGCGGTAGCAACTGCGCGTTGAGGGCATCGTGGATGATCCCCGGCTCGCAGACGACTTGGAGGTTGTCGAGGTCGATCTCCAGGATGTGGTTCATGCCGCGCAGATCGAGGGTGATCCCGCCCGCGCGCGGCACCGAGCCGCCGGTCATCGCGGAGGCCCCGGCGCGCGGCACGATCGGCACGTTGTAGCGCGCCGCCACTCGCACGGCGAAGGCGACATCGTCCGTGCTCTCCGGCTGGACGACGACATCGGGGCGACCGGGGCCCAGGATCGAGGCGAACGAGGCGTCATACGAGTAGGCGATCAGATCCCACTCGTCGGTGAGTAGCCGTTCGTCGCCGAAATGCTCCCGCAATTCGCGCAGCGCTTCCGCCGGGAAGGGTGGCCGCTCCACCACCACGCCCAAGTCGGCCCTCGGCTGTTGCTCTGTCTGTGCCATCCTCGCCCCCTCCCCACCGCGCATCGCGCGTTCACCGTCATCTGTGGTGATTATCGAGGGCGGGGCGGGGCTTGTCCATTATCGAGCCGCGCGAGGGTCAGCGAACCGCGAGGACATCCTGCGCGCGCACCCAGCCGACGGAGCCATCGGCGAGGCTGAATTGCCGCCAGACCACGCCATCGACGGTCGCCGTCTCGCCGATCGCGGCGAGGAGGGTGCCGGGTGGGAGGGCGGCCTGCGCGGCGTATGCCGTGCCCGGCCCGGCGCGGAAGTTCACCGGTATTTCGGTGTTGATCCGATCGGTCGCGGCAAACGCGGGTGTCGTCGGGCTCGGGGTCGGCGTGGCCGTCGGCGTGCCGGTGGCGCTCGCGGTGGCGGTTGCCGCCACGGTCGCCGTGATCGTCGGCCCGCTCGTCGCTGTCCCTGCGGCGGTCGGCGCGGTGGCGGTCGTGGTCGCGGTGGCCTCCGGGTCGGGCGCGAAGATCGCGGAAGTCGGATTGGTCGGTGCGACCGTAGGCGTCGGCGCGACCGTCGGCGCGAGGGTTGCGGCGGCGGTCGCTGGCGGGGTTGTTGCCGTGGGCGGCGGCACGGTCGCGGTCGGCGCGTTGGTGGCGGTCGGCGGCGGAGCCGTCGCGGCGGGAGGCGCGAGTGTGGCCGTGGCCGGGGTCGCCGCCGCCACGGTTGTCGCGACGCCGGTCGCGGTGGCGGTGGCGAGCGGTGCCTGGGCAACGACCGAGGCTTGCGGGGTGACGACGGGGTTGAGCGCGAGGAGGCGCGGCAGGCCGAGGCCGCCGATCCCGACGCCGAGCGCGAACATCGCCACGCCGAACAGGGCGATCAGCGCGCGCCAGCGTGCCGGGCGCGCGGACGCGGTCTCCGAATCGGTGCTGCTCATACCACCCCTCTGTGCGTGCTTTCGCGCCGGTTATGCGTGGGGAAGGGTAGCATATCTGCCGAGCCGTCACCGACGCCCGCTCGCGAACGGAATATGGCCCTCGGCACGGGCGTTGCGCCAGGGTAAACACGGCGACCGTCACCGCTCGCGAAGCGTCAGGGGAGTAGAGTTATGAGCACCGCATCGCAATCGCAGTTGAAGGGCGAGCTGGACGCCAGCGGGCGTTTGCAGCGCCAGCCGAACGCCTTCACGGACCGCGTCACCGCCGATGGCCGCAGCGGCTTCCCGGCGGAGCCGGGGCGCTACCACCTCTACGTCTCGCTCGCCTGCCCGTGGGCGCACCGCGCGATCATCACCCGCCGCCTGTTGGGCCTCGAAGATGCCATCTCCCTCTCGGTGGTGGACCCGGTGCGCGACGAGCGTGGCTGGGCATTTAACGAGGGCTACGAGGATCCGGTCAACGGCTTCCGCTACCTCAGCGAGGCGTACCTGAAGAGCGATCCCGACTTCGCGGGCCGCTACACCGTCCCGACCCTCTGGGATCGGCAACAGGGACGCATCCTCAGCAACGATTACCCCGATCTGGCGCTGCAACTCGGCCAGGCGTTCCTTGGCCAGGCGAAGAATCCGCTCGACCTCTACCCCGAGCCGCTGCGCGACGAGATCGACGCGGTCAACGCGGTCATCTTCGATGAGGTCAATAACGGCGTCTACAAGGCCGGCTTCGCCACCACGCAGGCGATCTACGACGAGGCGGTGACGACCCTCTTCGCGCGGCTCGATTGGTTGGAGGCGCGCCTCTCGGGGCAACGGTATCTGGTGGGGAAGCAACTCACCGAGGCCGACATCCGGCTCTTCCCGACGCTCGTGCGCTTCGACGCGGTCTATCACGGCCACTTCAAGTGCAACCTGCGCCGCCTGATCGACTACCCGAGCCTGTGGGCCTACGCGCGCGACCTCTACCAGCGCCCTGGCTTCGGCGAGACGGTCGACTTCGATCAGATCAAGCGCCACTACTATGGCACGCACCCGCAGATTAACCCGACGCGGATCGTGCCGCTCGGCCCGATCATCGACTGGACGACGCCGCACGGGCGCGAGGCGCTCGACTAAACCGAAGCGCGTGTGGGCGGGACACGGCGGGCGGTGTCCGGGATTGCAATACCCCGGAGGGCAGCCACTACCCTGGAGGGCAGCCACCACCCCGCAAGGGGGTACAAGTCCCCGGCTGGATGGCCTGCGCGAAGCCCCAAGACGCGGCTTGGGAGCACCTCCGCCTGCGCGGACTGGGCGGCGACGGTGCCGGGAGGTGGTCCCCATCGGCGCATCGGTTTAGGCGCGGCGATTTTGGCGACGTTGTGGGAACGCGATGGAGGGGGAACGGATGAGCGCGAGTGTGCGCGAGCGGGTGGGGCTGGTGGTCGCGGGGCCGGATAGCCGCGCGGTCGTGGAACTGATCGTCGCCGCCGAGGAGGCGGGGGTCGGGCAGGTTTGGATGACGCAGGGGGCCGCCGCGCCCGATACGCTCGGGATCTTCGCCGCCGCCGCGATGCGGACGCTGACGATCGGGCTCGGCACGGCGATCGTGCCAACCTATCCGCGTCACCCCCTCGTCATGGCAGGGCAGGCGTTGGCGGTGCGCGATCTGGCACCGGGGCGGCTGCGCCTCGGGGTCGGGCCGAGCCACAAGCCGGTGATCGAGGGGATATTCGGGTTGTCGCTCGACGCGCCGCTGCGGCACCTACGGGAGTACGTGGCGATCCTGCGCGGGCTGCTGAACGATGGGCGGAGCGAGTTCGCGGGCGAGTTCTACCGCGTTAACGCGAGCCTCACGCGCCCCGCGCCCACTCCGGTCCTGGTCTCCGCGCTGCGCGAGGGGGCGTTCCGGCTGGCCGGGGAGATCAGCGACGGCGCGCTCTCCTGGCTCTGCCCGCCCGACTATCTGCTGCGGACGGCGCTGCCCGCCCTCCGCGCCGGGGCGGCGGCGGCGGGGCGACCCGCGCCACCGCTCGTCGCGCACGTCCCGATCGCGCTGAGCGAGGATCGGGCGGCGGTCGTGGCGGCGGCGCGGAGGGTGATCGGCGGTTACGCGCGGCTGCCCTTTTACGCCAGCATGTTCGCCGCTGCGGGCTTCCCGTCGCACGCCGATGGCTCCGTGCCGGACGCGCTGATCGACGGCCTGGTCGTCTCCGGCGACGAGGCGACGATCGCCGCGCGCCTCCGCGAACTGCTGGATCGGGGGCTGGACGAACTCTTGGTGATGCCGGTCCCGGTCGCGGATGAGGCCGCCGAGCGGCAGCGCGCGGCGCGGCTGGTGGGTGGGTTGTAGGGTAGCCTCTCCCTCTTGCTTGGCCGGGCGGAGGATAATCGAAGGTGGCGGGGCGAATACAAATCGCCCCGCCACCCTTTCTTCTCGTTATGGGGGACGGCATTGTATGGGGTACGCTCAGCCGAGCGCCGCGAATCCCGCGCCGCCCAGCGCCGCGAGTGCGACGACGAGCCAGGGCGGCAGTTTCCCGATCGTCAGCAGGCCGAACGCGGCGAGCGCCAGGGCGAAGTCGCGCGGCAGGACGATCGCGCTGGTCCAGACCGGGGTGTAGAGCGCGGCGAGCAGCAAGCCGACGACCGCCGCGTTGATGCCGCGCAACGCCCGCCCGAAGCCGGGATGGGCGCGCAAGCTTTCCCAGAAGGGGAGCGCGCCCCAGATCAGCAGGAACGAGGGCAGGAAGATCGCCCCGATCGCCAGCGCCGCGCCGAGGAGGCCGTTCGGCTGCGGGCCGCGCACCGCGCCCAGGTAAGCGGCGAAGGTGAAGAGCGGACCCGGCATCGCCTGCGTCGCGCCGTACCCGGCCACGAATCGCGCGTCGGTCAGCCAGCCCGGCGTGACGGTGGCGGTTTGCAGCAGCGGCAGGACGACGTGGCCGCCGCCGAAGACCAGCGCGCCCGCGCGGTAGAAGCTGTCCAGCAACGCCACGCCGCCGCCCGTTGCGACGAGGCGCAAGAGGGGCAGCCCCGCGAGGAGGACGAAGAAGAGGGCGAGGCAGGCGACCGCGAAGCGGCGATCGACGCGCGCCCGGCGCGGCGGCACCGGCGGCGCTGCTTCCGTGGCGAGCAGCTGCCAGCCGACGATCCCCGCCCCGGCGATGACGCCCAATTGCCCGATCGCGTTCGGCACCAGCAGCGCGACGATCGCCGCGACGACCGCGATCGTCGCGCGCGCTCGGTCGGTGCAGAACTGGCGGGCCATCCCCCAGACCGCCTGGGCGACCACCGCGACCGCCGCGACCTCCAGGCCGTGGAGCCAGCCGCTGTCGGCGACCGCGAAGCGCTCCACGCCGTATGCGAAGGCGACCAGCAGGATGGTCGAGGGCAGGGTGAAGCCGAGCCAGGCCGCGATCCCGCCGAGGAGTCCGCCGCGCAGGGTGCCGATGCCGATGCCGACCTGGCTGCTGGCCGGGCCGGGGAGGAACTGGCAGAGGGCGACGAGATCGGCGTAGCTGCGCTCATCGAGCCAGCGCCGCCGCACCACGTACTCCTCGCGGAAATAGCCGAGGTGGGCGGTCGGCCCGCCGAACGAGGTCAGTCCCAGGCGCAGCGCGACCCGGAAGATCTCGCCGACGGGGCTTGCTGCGGGTGGGTCGGCGGTCTGTTCACCGAGCGTGGCCGGTTGTGGTTCGGTCATCACCCCTCGTCGCGATGGCATCGTCGCGCTGTGTCTCAATCGCCGGGGAGCGCCGCATGCTCGCTGCGCGCGTCGTTAACGCGTGCGCCGCCGCTGCGGCCCGTGATCGCCTCCTGGCGCAGCGCGTGGTCGATCAGGACGAGCGCGGCCATCGCCTCCACCACCGGGACGGCGCGCGGGAGGACGCAGGGGTCGTGGCGGCCCCGGCCCTTCAGCGTCGTCTCCTGGCCGTGGCGGTCCACGGTCTCCTGCTCGTGCAGTATCGTCGCGGTCGGCTTGAACGCCGTGCGGAAGAAGATCGTCTCGCCGTTGGTGATGCCGCCCTGCACGCCGCCGCTGTGGTTCGTGCGCGTCCGCACCCTGTCCCCCTCCATATAGAAGGGATCGTTGTGCTCAGTGCCGGTCAGCGCGGACCCGGCGAAGCCCGAGCCGATCTCGAAGCCCTTGGTCGCGGGGAGGCTCAGCATCCCTTTCGCCAGATCGGCCTCCAACCGGTCGAAGACCGGCTCGCCCCAACCAGTCGGGCAGCCGCGCACCGCGCAGGCGACCACGCCGCCGACCGAGTTCCCCGCCTTGCGGATCGCATCGATCAGCGCGATCATCCGCTCGGCACCGTCCGGGTCGGGGCAGCGGACGGGCGTGCGCTCCACCGCGTCCTGCGTCACCGTCTCGGGATCGCACGCGACGCCGATCGCGCCGACCTGCGCCACCCAGGCGACGACCTCCACGCCGTACCGCTCGCGGAGCAGCTTCTTGGCGATCGCACCCGCCGCGACGCGCCCGGCGGTCTCGCGCGCGCTGGTGCGCCCGCCGCCGCGATAGTCGCGCGTGCCGTACTTGGCGGCGTAGGTGTAATCGGCGTGGCTGGGGCGGTATTTCTCCGCGATCTCGCTGTAGTCGCCGGAACGCTGATCCTCGTTCGGGATCAGCAGGCTGATCGGCGTGCCGAGCGTCTGCCCCCCGAAGACGCCGCTGAGGATGCGGACCGTGTCCGACTCCTTGCGCTGCGTCACGAGGCGACTCTGCCCCGGCGCGCGCCGGTCGAGTTCGGGCTGGATGTCGCTCTCCGCGAGCGGCAGCAGGGGCGGGCAGCCATCGATGACCGCGCCGATCGCGCCCCCGTGCGATTCCCCCCAGGTGGTCACCCGGAAGAGGTGGCCGAATGTGTTTCCCACTGTTGTGCCTCCGGCGCTGAAGTCGGCAGTCGGCAGTCGGCAGTCGGCAGAAGGAATTGCCCTCCTGCGTATGCCAGATACCGTGCGCCGCTCTTGTCCTGCCGACTGCCGACTGCCGACTGCCGACTAATCGTTACTTTCACCCAGCCACTTGCCATAGATCGTATAGTCACTGCCGTTGGTGCGGCGGAAGCCGTAGCGCTCGTAGAGGTACTGCGAGCGGATGTTGTCGGCCTGGGTGCTGAGGCCGATCCGCCGCGCGCCGAGTTCGCCGAGGCGCGCGACCGCGTAGTTGAGCGCTTCCAGGCCGTAGCCGGTCCCTTGCCGGTCGGGGATCACCGCGATCCGATCGAGGTGCCCCCAGCCCCGGTAGGAGGTGATGCCGGTATAGGCGACCGGCGTGCCATCGGCCTCGTAGGCGAGGATGAGCTCCACGCCGTAGAGGGCCATGTAGGCGTTGAACTCCGCCTGACTGTTCCACCAGAGCCAGGGGAAGGCGGCGTGATCGACCGCCAGCAGATCGTCCCAGGTGGCCGGGGTGAGCGGCGCGAAGTGGAGCCGCGTCGGCGCGGGGATCGTGCGTGGCAGACGCGGCAATTCGTAGATAATGATGTGCTGCAACAACTCGAAGTCGATGCGACCGTAGAAGCTGTCGCGCCGCCCCTCGTACTGATCGAGCATCACCACCAGCCGCTGCCCCTGCTCGCGACAGCCCGCCACCAGCGCCGCCACCAGTTCTTCGCTGCGGAGCCGCCCGGACAACTCCTGGATCACGGTGATCTCGTCGCGGTGCCGCCAGGGTGCGCCGATCAGGTATTCGCCACCGGACGGCAGCCACCAGGAGAGGCCGGGATGGGCGAGGACGTGTTGCTCCAACTCACGCGCATTGAAGCTGCTGCTCCAGCCGAGCGAGAGACGCGACACGTCGTGCGGCCCCAGCCGTACCGGTGTCTCATCCGCCGGACCCTGCGGCGCGCGATTGAACCCGAGCGGCCTCATCGGCACCCGCCCCTGGCGCGACCCGGCCAGCCCGCGTCCCGCTCGTTGTGGAGGCCAACACGCTGTTCGCGCCCCATCGCTCGCCTCCCTGACGCCCATAGGCGTTCGCGCCGTCGCTCGCCGCAAAGCCACACCGTTCGTCGGGCCGTCGATCGCCGTGTCGGCGCTAACGCGCGATCCAGACGGTGTCCAATTCTTGCACGCCGAGGGGGGTGATCGCCAGACCCCGCACATACGGCTTGATCAGCGTGTAATCGGTCGAATAGTAGCAGGGGATCACCACGGCGTCATCCAGGATGAGCTGCTGCGCCTGGAGGTAGAGGTCGCGCCGACGGGTGGGGTCGCGCTCCCCGGCGGCGGCGGACAGGAGCGCATCCACCGCCGGATTGCTGTACCCGGTATGGTTCTCGCCGCTGCCAGTGCCGAAGAGGAGCGCCAGGAAGTTTTCCGGGTCGGGGTAGTTGGCCACCCAGGTCAGCGCGAAGGCCGGATAGTCGCGCGCGCTCAGCCCGGCCAGGTAGGTCGGCCACGGCACGTCGATCGCCTCCACCGCCACCCCGAGGTCGCGCGCGTAGACCTTGCGGAGGCTGACCGCCAGTTGGCCGTCCGCGCCGTAGATGCGCCCCCCGCCGACCGACCCCGCGCCGCCTGGCCGCGCGGCGAGGGCGGCGCGCGCCGCGTCGAGATCGTGCGGCAGGACACGCCCGACCCAGGGGCCACCCGGCATCGTCGCGGGCACGATCCCCCCGGCCAGCGTCGCCTTGCCGTCCAGCCCGACCGTGATCAGGCGCTCGCAATCGACCGCCTGGGCGAAGGCGCGGCGGGTCGCAGGGTCGTCGTAGGGGGGCCGCGTCACGTTGAAGCCGATGTAGGTCAGCGAGAGGGTCGGGGTGACGGTCAGTTCCGCGTGGAGCGGGCTGTTCGTGGCGAGGACACGGTCGATCGAGCTGAGCGGCACGCGCGTCGAGTCGATCTTCCCGGCCTCGTAGAGGTTCATCGGGGAGCCTGCGGCCTCGCCGTAGAGGAGCGTCACCCGCTCCAGGCGTGGCGCACCGGCGTAGAAGTGCTCGAAGCGGCGCAACTCGATCTGCCCCTCGGCGAGGCGGGCGAGGCGGAAGGGACCGCTGCCGTTCGGCGTGCGCGCCCAGTCGGCACCGCCCGCGCGGACCGTTGCGGCGTCCACGATCGCCGCGACCGGGTAGCTGAGCTTCATCAGGAAGGGGATTTTGGGCGCGCCGAGCCGGATCTCGACCGTGCGCGCGTCGAGCACGCGCAGCCCGGCGAGGCTTGCGTTGCGCCCCGCCAGCTTGTCCGCCGCGCCGAGGATGTCGCCGAGATAGGTCGCGCCGGGGAGGCTCGCGCCGTTGCCGCCCGCCAATGCCGGATCGGTCGCCCGTTCGAGGCTATAACGCACCGCCTCCGCATCGAGCGGCGTGCCGTCGTGGAAGGTGAGGTCGGGGCGGAGGGTGAAGGTGTAGGTCAGGCCGTCGTCGCTGACCGCGATTCGCTCCGCGAGATCGGGTACGGCGTTGAGGTTGCTATCGAGGCGGACGAGCCCGCGAAAGAGCTGGTGCGCCAGAAAGCTGGAATTGGCGTCGCGCACGAGGGCCGGATCGAGTGTGGGCAACTCGCCGCCGAGCGCCAGGGTCAGCGCTTGCTCACCACGCGGCGTCGGCGTCTCTGTGCGGTCCGGCGCGGTGACGGTGCTGTTCGGCCCGGTCGGCGCGGCAGTCGGCGTCGCGCCGATCGCACAGCCGCCGAGCACGAGGAGGAGGCAGAGCGCGAGTAAGAGGCTGGCATATGGGCGCGGGCGGGCGTGGCGGCTCCTGAGTGTTGTGTTCCGTCGGCCACCGTGCATGATCGTTCGACTGCTCCGCCTTGCTGATCGTCGTAGCGCCGCGCCGCGCGCGACGTGACTGCTGCTGTGAAACCGCGCGTCACGATTGTAGCAGCGCGGTCACGAACCGGACAATCGTCGCGGCACGATCGCGGGCGGCTTCCTTTCGGAGGTCGCCCGCGATCGTGTTTGTTGAGGGTTGGTCAGTCCTCGTACTTGATGTCCACCTGGCTCCGTGACTGCGCCGATGCGAGGATCGCGTCGCAGATCACGGCGTTGCGGTAGCCGTCCTCGAAGGTCGCGCCGTGCGGGGCGATCGGTGCGCCGGTCGCGATGGCGTCGAGGAGGTGGGTGATCTCGTGGATGAAGGTGTGCTCCCAGCCGATGATGTGCCCCTGCGGCCACCAATACTTCCAGAAGGGGTGGTCGCTCTCGCTGACCAGCACCGAGTGGAAGCCCTGGGTCGTCTTCGGCTCGTCGTCGATCCAGAAGACCTGCAACTCGTTCAGCCGCTCCAACTCGAAGCGCACCGTGCCGCGCTCGGCGTTGATCTCGATCACCTGATGGTTCTTGCGCCCCGCCGCGAAGCGTGACGCTTCCAGCGTGCCGACCGCGCCATTCGCGAAGCCGACCGTCGCCACGAAGGCGTCGTCCACCGTGACCTTCGCGGTGCCGCTGCCATCGGCCAGCGGGCGCTCCGGGATGAAGGTGCGGGTCATCGCGCCGACCGTCGTCGGCTCGCCGATCAGGTAGCGCGCGAGGTCGATGATGTGCGCGCCGAGGTCGCCGAGCGCGCCGCTCCCCGCCGCGTCCTTGTCGAGCCGCCAGATCTGCGGCGTGTTGTAGTGCGGCATGATCCACTCTTGCAGGTAGACCGCGCGGAAGTGGTAGATTCGCCCGAGCCTGCCGGAATCGATCAACTCCTTGATCAGCCGCACCGCCGGGACGAAGCGGTAGTTGAACGCGACCATGTGCTTGACGCCCGCCTTGCGGACGGCGTCGAGCATCGTCTTCGACTCCGCGGCGGTGCGCCCCAGCGGCTTCTCGCAGAGGACGTGCTTGCCGGCCTGCGCCGCCGCGATCGTCGGCGCGGCGTGCACGTTGTTGGAACTGACGTTGTCGAAGAGCTGGATCCGGTCATCCTCCAACATCGTGCGCCAGTCGGTGTAATACCCCTCGTAGCCGTAGCGCGCCGCCGCCGCGCTGGTCGCCTCGTCGTTGCGCCCGCAGATCGCCACCAGCTTCGGGATCGCCGGGGGCGGGTAGATCATGTAGGGGATCGTCTTGTAGGCATTGGTGTGGGCCTTGCCCATGAACGCATAGCCGAGCATCCCGACGCCGATCTCCGGCGCCTCCCCCTCGGCCCTGGCGCTCGCCATCGTGGTGAAGCCGGTGCTCATTGTTACCTCCTGGTCAGTCCGTAGTCCGTGGTCCGTGGTCCGTAGTAGTCGGGTGCTCCGTTGCCCGGAGGCTGCGGATGAGGCCGCCGATCAAACGACCTATTTCTGTCGTTTGCACGAGGAGTTGGTCGCACGTTTCCTGATCGATGAAATGAAGATCGCGCGCGATGAGAAGTAAGGTCTCGGTTTCGTGCAGCGACCCGTTGGCGATGGACAGGTGGTGAGCAAACTCGCGCGTGCCAGTACGCCCCTGCCCTTCAGCGATATTCGCTAGTACTGAGACGGCCGCACGCCGTAGCTGGTTCGTCAAGCCATAGAGTTCTTCTTTCGGCCAACCGGCGCTGACGCGATAGACCTGGCTGACCAGGGTCATCGCTCGTTGCCACGCGACGAGTTTGCGGTATCGCCCCTCTCCCTCTATGCGCGGGTCTTTTGGCGTAGTGGAACCGCCTTGCTGTCGTACCACTGGTCTCTCCCCGCTACTACGGACTACGGACCACGGATTACGGACTCGTCCCTACCGCGCAAACGCCGCGTCGAACGCCACGGACGAGGGGGCGAAGTCCTGGCGGCGGATCATCGCGATGGCTTCCTGCGCGCCGTACTCGCGGTCCATGCCGCTGTCCTCCCATTCGATCGAGAGGGGGCCGTTATAGCCGATCCGGTTGAGGGCGCGGACGATCAGGTCCCATTTCACGTCGCCGCGACCGGGCGAGACGAAGTCCCAGCCGCGCCGTGAGTCGCCGAAGTCGAGGTGCGAGGCGAGGATGCTGTTGCGCCCGGTCAGCCGCACGCGCGCGTCCTTGACGTGGACGTGGTAGATGCGGTCCGGGAACTCCTCGATGAACATGGTCGGATCGACGAACTGGTGGATCAGGTGGCTCGGGTCGAAGTTGATGCCGAATGCCGGGTGATCCCCCACCGCATCGAGCGCGCGGCGGGTGGTGATGATGTCGTAGGCGATCTCGGTCGGGTGGACCTCCAGGGCGAAGCGCACCCCCTCCCGCCGGAAGGCATCGAGGATCGGCGTCCAGCGCGCGGCGAAGTCGGCGTAGCCCGCGTCGATATCCGCCTGGCTCGTCGGCGGGAAGAAGTAGAGCTTGCTCCAGACGCTGCTGCCGGTGAAGCCGGTGACCGTGTCCACGCCGAGGAGCTTCGCCGCCCTGGCGGTGTCGATCATCTCCCGGGCGGCACGCTGGCGGACACCCTCCGGCTCGCCATCGCCCCAGAGTTTGGGCGAGAGGATGCGCTGATGGCGCTCGTCGATCGGGTCGCAGACGCACTGCCCGACGAGGTGATTGCTGATCGCCCAGACCTTGAGGCCGTAGCTTTCCAGCAGCTCGCGCTGTCCGCGCGCGTAGCCATCGTCGGAGAGCGCCTTGGCGACATCGAAGTGGTCCCCCGAGCAGGCGAGTTCGAGGCCGTCGAAGCCCCACCCGCTGACCTTCTCGGCCAGCGTGCGGAGCGGTAGATCGGCCCATTGGCCGGTGAACAGCGTGACGGGTCGTGGCATCGTGCCCCCCTTTCAACATCGCGCGCGCTCTGCGCCCCCACCCGCGCACACTCCCGACGAGCGTGCGAGTGGTTGTAGCGTATGCGGTGCGGCGGGGTGGCGCAACTTCCGGTCATACGCGGCCCCGCGCCCATCGCGACATCCCCGGATACACGGCCCGCGCCCATTGGTACATGGACGATCGTACAAGCGTTGCGGGCGATTTGGTTCTTGTTTGTCGCCGCTGCGGACCTCTACACTCAAGCTAGTACAGGGTGGCTGAAGTAGCCCTGTGGTATGCTGGCGCTCGTCGGTCGCCTGCGGTGGGCGGCGGGGGCCGGGAGGGCGTG
>JAABUH010000399.1_pt1 | contig 64316 bp, 75 predicted proteins | sample 5559121 | NCBI WGS metagenome assembly JAABUH01 (sample SAMN10711871, study PRJNA513364) | rock metagenome | isolation source: Antarctica rocks | place: Antarctica: Victoria Land, Battleship Promontory nord | collected 2015-12-28 | reverse complement strand
GTGACCTACCACATCTGTGGCAGGAAGTCTGTGCCGCTGCGGAGCGGTTGCGTCAGAAGCCGCAGATCGTCACCGGCTTTTTTGAGCAGGTGGGCTTTCTTTAGGTCTTTATGTAAACATCAGTAACACCCTTTCGCGCGGTGCATCAACCGGGAAACGAGGCATCAGGCGGCGATCCCTAGTTCCGCAACGAAGGCTTCCAGAACAGGAGTCTCGTTCTCGATGACACTCGGCCCGAAGGTCTCCATGTGGAAGGCAATGGCAGACTTGACATCGGCCAGCGCCTCCTCATAAGTGTCGCCTTCGCCGACCACGACACCGGCGATGCCGAGAGGATACGCCACATATCCGTCGCTGTGCCGCTCGACAACAATTTTACCTTGCTTCACCGTCTAGCCTCCTCCGATTTGCTCCGTGCGCGATTGTGTCCGCTGGTAGATGCCGTCCGCGCGCTCCATCAATCCCGTGTCCACCATCTCCCGGCGCAGGCTGGCGTAGTCCTCGTGGTAGTTCAAGAGCAGGAAGCTGACTTCCTGCTCGGTGTAGGCCCGGTCGGCGTCAAACTTCCCAGCCAGATAGCGCAGGACGACCTCGTGCTTCTTGCGCTGGACGGGGATGCTTCGCAATTTGCCGCCGACGAAGAAGTCCCCCAGCACCCGCGCGTCGAAGGCGGACGCCCCCGGCGGCAGGTCGGACGGCTTCGCCGCTGCTCTTGTCTGCCGCAGAGCCTCGAAGATCGCCGACGGCTTGTACCGCCAGCGGAAGCCGTCAGGGGCAAACGTCTCTTCCAGCAGCCCCGCCGCTCTGAGCGGCGGCAGAAGGGCCATCGTCTCCGCCTCGGACAGCCCCGCCGCCCGCGCCAGTGTGTGCAGAGGCAACGGCTCACCGCAGAGCTGGCCCAGCAGTTTGACCTTCTTCGGGTCGGCGAACACGCGCAGGATGTCGGGCGGATTGGTCATAAGGAAGCGCCATCGTCGTCAGGCCGGCTGCCGTTCGACCTGCTGCCCATCATTCCCAGCCAGCGAACTGCGTAGGCACAATAGCAGATAGGCCCACAGTAGCGCCGAAATCATGTCCAAGGGCAAAAGCCGGTAGGCCGAGTATGCACCATCGCCTAGGTTGTAGAGGGCCAATCCGCCAAGCAGCAGAGACCAAAAGGCACTCTGCACCGGCCTTGTCGTATCGAAGGCCAGCAAAGGGCGCCCACCCTGGTAAGAGCGTACCGCCAGCCAGACGACCACGGCATACAAAGGCGACAAAAGGAGCAGGGCCAATGCGAACTGGAAAATGGGAATGGCGATACTATCCGCGTTAGCCGGGTAAGCTCCTCGTCCCTGCTGAATGATGTAATAGGCCGCTTCCATTAAAGGAGCGGTGACATACAAGAACGCCGCGAACAGGGCAAAATGCCATTTAGACATGAGCGTAATCATCATAGTCGCGCCATTTGCTTTCATGCGGTATTTCGAGAGCGGGATGATGGGTTCCTGCCCATTCTCTCGCTTACGGCGACGCCGTTATGAAAGAGAACTTCTGAATGATGACCTCGACCTCTTTTCCGTCCTGGGGCGGGTGGCCGCGCATCAGCCAGAGGTTGATGTGGACGGGGAGCGGCTGCTGGGGGACGTGCTGGCGGCTGTCGGCGGGGCGGTAGGACCAGTGCGCGTACTCCCCTTGGTCGTCGCCCCGATGCCCGCGCAGGCTTTGGAAGACGATGCCGCCGCTTTGCCAGTCGAACCGCTGGGTGGTATCGGACAGGCCCGGTGGCATCGTGAACTCGTGGGTGGCAGAGGCCGGTTTCACGCTTTCGTGCGCGGGATAGATCGTCTCGCTCGCGGGCAAAGCAGCCGGGTTGCCCCAGCGGCTGTACTCGATGTCTATCTCGTTGGTGCCGTCCGGCCCCCCGCCGGGGGGCGGGTAGTTAAAGAGGCCGAAGACGACGTTGGGGTCCAGCCTGTCGAGCACGCCTGTGACCTGGAACTGGTAGCGCCCGAAGCTAAGACTTTGCCGTGTGGTCACTTCGGCGCAGCGCCATGCGCCATTTCGGTGGGTAAGCTTGAGGTGCAGGCGGCCCAGGCCGTCTACCCGCACATTGCCTGCATCCCAATGGTTCGGGCCAGGGCCGCCGTCGGCGTCGGGCCGGACTTCCCAGTCATACCCGGAGAAGCGGATGACATGGGCGTTCGACGGCGCATCAGGCTTCTTCATGCCTCTTGTGGGGGGCGCGGCCTGGGCAAACAGGGCAGGGCCACTGACGAGAGCAGTGGACGTAGCCAGGGCTAGGGCGGCGCAAAGCCTCATGGTCATGGCGCTACTGCGCCTCAAACTCGGCGTTGATGGCGGCGTAGTCTTCGGGGGTGCCGACGTCGCGCCACTTGCCTTCCAGGGCGATGCCTTTGGTGAGGTGGCCGTCGGCGATCATGGCCGTGATGGCGTCGGGCAGTTCGTACTCGCCGCGCGCGGAGGGGACAATCTTGGCGGTGTAATTAAAGATGAGCGGGTCGAAGATGAACAGGCCGGCGTTGTTCCAATGGGTCGTCGCCGTGCCTTTGGGCGGCTTCTCTTGAATGCGCTGGATGAGGTTGTTCTCGTCCAGGTAGACCGCCGCGCCCGCCCAGGGGTCGTCCACCCAGTTCAGGCCGACATACGCCTTGATCTCGCGCGTGCCGGTCTCGACGTAGGCGTCGCCGAAGCGGCCATAGTTGACGGGGTCCAGCATGATGTCGCCATAGGTCATCAGGAAGGGGGCATCGGCCAGGGCGGCGCGGGCGGTGTGGACCGCGTCCCCCACCCCGCGCGGCGTTTCCTGCGGGACATACTCGATCTGCCAGCCCCAGTTCGCGCCATCGCCGAGGTAATCCTGCAAGACCTCGGCCTTGTAGCCCGTAATCAGGACGAACTCGCGGATGGGTGTCCAGGCGGCGATGCCCTCCATGATGCGCTCGATCATGGGGACGCCGCCGATGGGGATCATCGGCTTGGGCTGGTTCGCCGTCAGCGCGCCGAGACGGGTGCCGCGTCCGGCGGCGAGCAGCAGGGCTTTCATCGTGTGTCTCCTAATTGAACCCAGTACGGAGTAGGAACCCACCTCCTTGTTCCCTCGTTCCTCGGTCACAGGGGTCCTCCCCAAAGGGGAGGACGAGGAGACAGACACGATAGCCTTCTCCTAACCTCTTCCCCCTCCCCTTTGGGGAGGGGTGGCGCCCTCCGGGTCTGCCAGTGCAGAGGAACGAGCCGGGGTGGGTTCTCCAGACCTACTCCATGCGGGCGTATTTGAGCGAGTCGGCACAGGGGCAGGCGCGGTCTTCGGGCATCGCGGTCAGCATCGTTTTGAGGACCTTCTTGACGTTGGCCGTGTTCCGGGCCAGGACTTCCAGGACGCTGTGCGCCTCGACGGCGGCGACATCGGCGACTAGGCCGGCGTCGTAGTCGGTGACGAGGGACAGGGTGACGTAGCACAGGGCCAGCTCACGGGCCAGGATGACTTCGGGGTACTGCGTCATGGTCACGGTGTCCCACCCCATCTGCGTGAACCAGCGGCTTTCGGCTTTTGAGGAGAAGCGCGGGCCTTGTATGACGACGCTGGTTCCGGTTGGGTGGACCGTGATGCCGTTTTGTTGGGCGGCATCAATCGCTAGGGCGCGGAGCTGCGGGCAGTAAGCATCGGCAGAGGAGATGTGGGTGGCGATGGGGCCGTCATAGAACGTGTCCGCGCGTCCGGTCGTCCGGTCCACGAACTGGTCATTGATGACGAAATCCCCCGGCGCAATGTGGGCCTGGAGCGACCCGACCGCGCTGGGGGCCAGAACGCGCGTGACGCCCAGGCTTTGCAATGCCCAGAGGTTCGCCTTGTAGGGAACCTTGTGGGGCGGGAGCGAGTGGGACTTGCCGTGCCGGGGCAGGAAGGCGACCCGGCGGCCCGCCACGGTCATCAGGGCGACGGTGTCGCTCGGCGGGCCGTAGGGGGTTTCGACCTTGATCTCCTCGATGTCGCCTTCGGCGAATTCGTAAAAGCCGCTGCCGCCGAAGATTCCGATGTCCGCCGTGTGCTGCATAGAATACTTTCAGAACCCACCCCGGCGCGAGCGCCGACCCTCCCGAAACGGGAAGGAGTCTCGGACTAAAACTGAGGGCGCGGCAAGCAGCGCCCCTAACCTCTTTACCTTCCCGTTTCGGGAGGGTCGGCGCTTGCGCCGGGGTGGGTTCCTAGCGCCGCTTCCGCCGCTGCTTGCTGGGCCTCTTTTTTCGTCTTGCCGCTGCCCGTCCCGGCGACCAACCCGTCCAGCAGGACGTCAATCGTGAAGATTTTATCGTGCGGCTTGCCGCGCTCGGACGTCACTTGATAGATCGGGGACGAAAAGTGATCCGCCTGACGCAATTCTTGGAGCACGGTCTTCGGGTCGCGCCAGTCGCGGTTTTTGTGAACGGCGGCAATCTCCGGCGCGAGAAGGCCCAGCAGGAACTCGCGGGCGGTCTCATAACCGCTTTCCCGGTAGATGACGGCCACCAATGCCTCCACGGCGTCGGCGATGATGCTGTCGCGGTTCCGGCCGCCCATTGCTTCTTCGGTGCGGCCCAGGCGGATGAGGGGGGCCAGGTCCATCCGGCGGGCGGCGGCGGCCAGGGCGTCTTTGCAGACGATCAGGGCTTTGGCCTGCGCCAGCTCCCCCTCACCCCGTTCGGGGAACTGCGCGTACAGATATTCGACGATGACCAAGCCAAGCACCGAGTCGCCCAAGAATTCCAGGCGCTCGTTGCTCTCCAAAGGACGGTCGGGGACTAGGGATTTGTGGGTCAGCGCCTGCCGAAGCGCGGTCATGTCCTGGATAGGCAGGCCGCGCCGCAAGGCTTCCGTCCGCAAATCCCCGCCATCGCTCATCGCAATGCCTGGACCGCCTCGGTGATCCGGGCGACGCCGCGCTGGATGTTCTCCATCGAGGTGGCGTAGGACAAGCGAATGTTGTCGTCCGCGCCGAACCCGGAGCCGGGAATGACCGCGACCTCATACGCTTCTAATAGGTACGCGGCCAGATCGTCCGAACTGCCGACCGTGCGCGGCGTGTCGCCTTCGGGCACCCAGGTCTTGCCGTAAAAGGCGGAGACGTTCGGGAAGACATAAAATGCCCCGCCCGGATTGAGGCAGCGAATGCCGGGGATGTCGTTCAGGGCGGACACGATATAGTCCCGCCGCTCCTGGAAGGCCAGCCGCATGGTTTCGACCGAGTCCTGCGGGCCGTTCAGCGCCTCGACGCCCGCCGCCTGCGCGATGGACGTAGGGTTAGACGTGCTCTGGTCCTGAATCTTGGACATGGCCGCGACAATGTCCAGGTCGGCAGCGGCGTAGCCCAATCGCCAGCCGGTCATGGCGTGCGCTTTGGAGAAGCCGTTGACCGTGATGGTCATCGCCTTGACCGCCTCGCCGAACGATGCGGGCGACACGAACTCGCTGCCCGTGTAGAGTATCTTCTCGTAGATTTCGTCGGACATGAGGTAAATGCCGCGCCCGACGCACAGGTCGGCGATGTCCCGCAGAGCCGAGGGCGTGTAGACTGCGCCGGTCGGGTTGGAGGGCGAGTTGATAACCACCAGCTTCGTCCGATCCGTGACGTAGCTCTCGATCTGCGCCACCGTCGCCAGAAAGCCCGTGCCCTCGTCCGTCGGCACGACGACGGGAATGCCGTCGGCAAGCTTCACCTGCTCGGGATAGGAGACCCAGTAGGGCGCAGGGATAACAACCTCATCACCTGGGTCAAGAAGCGCCTGCATCAGATTGTAAATGGAGTGCTTGGCCCCGCACGAGACGATGACCTCGTTGCGCGAGTAGGTCAGCCCATTGTCCCGCTTCAGCTTGGCGAGGATGGCGTCTTTGAGGGCGACCGTGCCCGAAGACGGCGTGTACTTGGTGTCGCCTTTCGCCAGGGCGGCGACGGCGGCGTCCTTGACGTTCTGGGGCGTGTCGAAATCCGGCTCGCCCGCGCCGAAGGAGAGGACGTCCTTGCCCTGCGCTTTGAGGGCATTGGCCTTGGCGGTGATCGCCAGGGTCGGCGAGGGGGCGGCATGGAGCGCGCGCTGGGACAGCATCCGTTGCTGGGGCGGCGTGATCATTTCAGGGTTCTCCGGGTGATGAACGGCATCAAGAGCGTTGCGGCTATTGTAGCCGAACGGGCGTGGGGAAGTCAAGGAACCCACCTCCCCGCTTCGCTGGGGGTCCTCCCGGAACGGGAGGACGAGGAGTTAGCCCTGTGCCCACACCTCTTCACCCTCCCGTTTCGGGAGGGTCGCCGCCCCTGGCGGCGGGGTGGGTTCATATCTCCCCCCACTCCACCGGGAGCAAGGCGGGATTCTCTGCCGCGCAGCGGCCCACTTTCGCCAGGTCGTGCCACTCGCCGCCGAGTTTGACGCGCACGATGTCCGCCGTGAAGTCGTTGTTGGTGCCGTCCTCGGTCGAGTTGCTGAACAGGTACGAGCCGACGCCGTAGACATCCGCCGGCACGGCGTTCTCCTCGAACTCGCGAATCTTGCGCGGGGTGAAGCCGCCCGTGACGGTGATCTTGACGTTCTTACAGTAGGCTTTGGCCCGCTCCAGCCACGGAAACGGGATGTCCCAATTCTCATACGCGCGGTCAATCTCGCGGCGCAGCTTAAAGACCAGGCGCGGGTTGACCCCCTTGTCCAGCCGCTTGTCGCCCAGCGGCTCGATGCTCCGGTCTATGAGGCTGCCGGCCGTGTCGGGGCGGACGCCGTAGAGGACGTACTTCTGGGCCTCCTCGTGCTGCCCCTGCCCTTCCAGTTCCATGTAGCGCGCGAACAGCGCCTTCATGGTCAGCAGGCTGTCGCCCACGCAGTCGTTGTTGAAATCCACCAGGGCGATGCGCGGGACGTGCGGCGGCAGGAGGCGGGCGAACTGCAAGACGGTTTCGGTCGTGTCCCCCAGGAAGCAGGCGATAGCGGCGTGGGCGACCGTGCCGCCGCCCGCGCCGCCCCACCAGTCGCCCTGCTCGTCGGTCGAAACCGCGCTGGTGACGGAATGCCCGTAGGTCTGGTTGAAGAGCTGCACGGCGATATGGTAGGCGTACCCGTCGCCCGCCTGCACCTCATGGGCGTCGAACCGGGCCGGGAAGAACAGGACTTCTTTCCCCCGCGCCGCGTGCAGGACCTCATACACGTTGGTCGCGACGCGGGTGTTCCGTGTCAGCGCCCCCAGGGTCGGCGTTTCCAGCGGCGCGAAGTCCCGATACCGCCCACGCACCTTCAGCACCGGCGTCACCACGTTCGGGTCGCCGCCGTAGGGCGCGATAAAGCCATCCTGCACCGCCGTCACTTCCAGTTTGTCATATGTCGAAACCCATTCGCCGCTGTCGCCAAAGTGGCCCGTGCATTCTTTGAGCATCGCCAGGGCCTTGTCCACGCCGACCACGACCGAGAACGGCTGTCGGCGCGTGAACCACTGCATCTCGACCTCGATGTCGCCTGTGTGGACGTCGTCTAGCCGGACGCCCCGATCTTCCAGCGCGGCGTTATGGCCCGCGAACGTGTATCCCTCGCGCACCAGCCCCGTCAGCAGGGTCACAATGTTGTCGAAATACTTGTCCGAGTACCACCCGCGCCGCATCCGCGCTACGTCCAGCTTGAACGTCTCCGCCCCCAGCCGCTTGCCGTCAAAGACGCTCATTCGCCCGGCTCCTCAGCCTGGATCGCCGCCCACGCCTTCCGAAACGCCGCGTACTCCGGCACCTGGTACATCGCAAAGACGACCCGCTCCAGCGCCGTGTCCGGGTGCGCGTCCAGGTACGCCCGGACCGTGTTCAATGCCACCGGTGCGGCCCTGTCCAGCGGGTAGCCGTAGATGCCCGTCGAGATCGAGCAGAACGCGATGCTCCTCAGCCCCTTCTCCTCCGCCCTCTCCAGACACGACTGGTAGCACGACGCCAGCCGCTCGGACTCGTTGGCGTTCCCGCCCTTCCAGACCGGCCCCGGCGTGTGGATGATGTACGGCTGTCTCAGATTGTGCCCGCCCGTGATGACCACCGCCCCCGTCTTGGCCCCGTTCGGCGCGACCTTCTCCAGTTCCGCCAGCAGCCCCTTCCCCGCCGCCCGGTGGATCACGCCGTCAATCCCGCCCCCGCCCCGCAGGGCTGTGTTCGCCGCGTTGACGATGGCGTCTACATCCTGCTCCACGACGCTGCCCCGGACGATCTCGATGGTTGTGCTATGGCTCATGCCGTCGCCTCAGCGTAGGCTTTAGCGAAGGCTTTGAATTCATCTTCCCCGAACATTGCAAAGACGATGCGCTCTAGCGACGTGTCTGGGTGCTTGTCTAGATAATCCTGCACGGTTTTGACTGCGAGAGGCGCGGCCTTATCCAAGGGGTAGTTGAAGATGCCCGTTGAAATAGAGCAAAACGCTATACTTTTCAGCCCATTCGCATCTGCCACTTCCAGGCAGGATCGGTACGAGGAAGCCAATAGTTCCGCCTCGCCGCTCCTGCCGCCATGCCAGACCGGCCCTGGCGTATGGATGATGTACGGTTGCTTCAAGCCATGTCCGCCCGTGATGACGGCGGTTCCCGTCGGTGTCCCTCCTGGATACTTCTGCTTGATCTCGTCGGGAAGCCCCTGACCAGCCGCCGCAAAGATGATGCCTGCGATGCCACCACCATCTTTTAGACCAGCATTGGCGGCGTTGACGACGGCATCAACGTGTTGCCTCATCATACTGCCCCTGACGACAGCGAGGGTTGTTTTATGGGTGGTCATGGTTTTACCTGTTTCAGCCGTATATGACGGAGGCTTGGCCCCCGTGCTTGGAGGCTACTGTGGGGTCGTTAAGGATGCGAACCGCGTTTGCAACACTGTTGGTAGCGTCATAGTTGGTGTAGATGTAGATGGTCTGCCCTTGATGTATGACAGAAACGAACGAGAGATTTGAAGACGGTGGTACTGTATCAATCAGCTTCACGCTCTGCGCCGCCCTGTCTGCATAAGGTAGAGCTAGAGCCGGGTTCATCGCGAGCGCGTACTTACAACACTCCTTTAAGACGTCTTTCCAATACTTGACGGGTAAGTTCTGTTTATTCGGAAGCCGAAGCTGCGAAGGGCTGGTATTTTTTACAGTAGTCACACTATTGAGCGGCACCCAATTTATTGATGGCGGGGGAGGCGGGGGCGTCCCGTTCCCTGAAAGGGCGGCGAGTTGTTGCTTTAAGTCGGCAACATCGTTGCGAAGTTGCTCAACATCTAATAGCAACGCATCGGGACCTTGTTCTTCCGGCCAGTAATTGACGGCGTCAAGATGATGAACGAGGTAAGCCGCAACTTGGCCTAATTCATCTTTGGTGAGGTCATAGATGGTCGGCTTAATTTGGGACGTGTTCAAACTTTGCGTCTCGAAGTGCTGCCAAACCAAGCCATCGGACAGAAAAACGGATGTCACGCCAAATGCTGCGGCATATGTGACCATGCTCGTCCAGTGGTTTTGTAGAGGTTGTCCCGGACTTTTAGCTTCGATAACCACCTGAACCTTCCGATTGCGGTCAAGCAAGGCGTAATCGGCGCGCACGTTGCTTTTGGCATAAATTGTCGTCTTCTCGACTTCTACCATGGAGACCTCTGCTGTCCGCCAGCCAAGCGCGTGTAGCACAGGATCAATCAGGGCTGCACGAGTCGCATCCTCATTGTTCTGCAACGTCTTCTGGTGGGTTTTGGCTGCCTCTCGGACCTGAATCAGAACATCTCTAAGGTTACTCAGTGGGCTTTGAATTCGCATATTTATTACTCTATGGCGGTGTCTACCGTGTTCACGATAATGACTCTGTGCATTGTCACTGCTGTTGTTGCCGATACCGAACCAGCGTTACCTGAACCGGACTATGCAGGGTTGCAAACGTGTTCTGCATGATGCGCTCGGCGCTTGCGGCATCAAACCCGCCGCTGCCCGCGCCGATGATGGGAAAGGCAATGGTTTTCAACCTGTGCTGCTCGGCCAGCCTGATCGCGCTTCTCACCGAGTCGTCAATTGAAGCGGCCGATGCGCGCCACAGCATGTTGATTCCCGCGACATGGATGATACCTTTGTAGGGCAGCCGCCCCGCCGAAGTGTAGACGGCACCGCCGAGGGGGATCGGCCCCATCCCGCCTAGCTCTCGGAACGGCTGATAACCTGCCTGCCGCTTGATTGCCCCCGAAACGCCTTGCGGCAGCAGAAGCCACCACGGGATGATGTTGCGGTTCCAGGTGTTGACGATGGCCTCCACCGGCTGCCTCAGCAAGTCGCCTTCCACAATCTGAACTTCCATGAGCCGCCTCCATTGAACGTCAGCGGAGTTGCTCCAACACAAAATCCGTCATCCGGCGGTGCAGGGGCCAGTCGAACGGGCCGCAGTGGCCCATGCCAGGCTGTTCGCGGTAGTCTACGGTCAGGCCGCGCGCACGGAGGTCGGCGACGAGTTTGTCCGAGTGCTGGGCCTTGCCGACGGCGCGGTCGTCCTCGCCGTGGATGATCAGATAGGGCACGTCCGGCATTTTGTCCGCCTGATGCAAAGGCGAGTGGGCGACCAGGGCCTCGGAGATGTCGCCGTAGGAGCCGAAGGCGTGGTGCATGGTGCGCGGCAGGTCGGGGCGCTCGGTGTAGTGAAATTCTAGGTCGCAGACGGGGCAGTTGGCGGCGCAGGCGGCGACAGGCCGGGACGACAGGAGCGTGTAGAGCAGCGCACCGTGCCCGCCCATGCTGCCGCCGGTGGCGATGACGGGGGTGTCGGGCGCGAGGGCATAGCGGGCGAACAGACCGGACACGAGTTCATCCACAAAGGCGCGCGTGGCCGGGTTCATCCAGCCCCAGGGGTCGTGGTAGGGCGTCACGACCAGGCCGCCCGCCTGGCCCCACTCCATCTCCATCGGGTCCGCGCCGTCTTTGAGGCCGGTCGCGCCCAGCCCGGAGAAGCGCAGGACGATCCCGCGCACGGGGCCGTGGAGGTACTTGTCGCCGATCCAGGCGACTTGGTTGAGCAGGGCGTCGTTCATGGGTGTTCACTGACGCTAAACGCGGAACAGGCCACGGGTTGAAACCCGAGGCTCGAAAGTGCTCACCGTCCAGGGGACGGAAGACAAGGGGACGGGACCTCTCTTGTGTCCCCTGGACACTGGGCTTTTCTCAGCCTCGGGTTTCAACCCGTGGCATCCCTGTTCTCGCCGATCAGCCGCGCGAAGGCGGCCTCGTCCCAGCCATAGCCGACGTCATCGTAGGTGACGCCCCGAATCTCGCGCTGGCCGGTGCGGGCATGGACCCCGCCCAGAGCCTCGTAGAAGCCCCGCGCGGGGTTCTGGGCGTTGACCCAGATCAGCAGCGTCCGGTGGCCGTCGTGGGCCAGACGCCGGGCGAAGGTCTGGACCAGGCGGCGGCCCAGCCCCCGCCGCTGATGGGATCGGAGCAGGTAAAGTGCGTATACCTCGCCCCGGAAGTCGGGATCGCCCGCCCGTTCGCTGCCGCCCGCCACGAAGCCGACGATCTCGCCGGCGTCTGTTTCGGCGACATAAAGCGTCGTCTGAATGGGGTCGTCGCCGCGCAGGGCTTTGGCCCACATCCGTTCCCGGTCGGCATACGAGAGCGCGTCCAGGTGTTCTTGGGGCATGATGCCGGGGTAGGTCGTTCGCCAGCTCTCCACATGCACCCGCGCGATGCCTGCCGCGTCTTCGGGGGCTGCCTCCCGGATCGTCATTTCTCCGTTGGCTCCGCCGCAAAGGTCGCGATGACCTCGATCTTGCCGACGATGTTCGCGTTGAACTCGGCCAACTCCTCCGCCGGTATCCAGTATTCCTGATGCTCGCGGCTGCCGACGGTCTGGACGGCGTAGCGGTCCAGGTAGTCCGCCTTCACGGCAAAGCGCGTGACGTAGCCGACGTAGTCCGAGGCCGCGTCGCGCGTGTTCCAGTCGCGGGCGATTTGGATGGCGTAGTCTTCGGATAGGACCGGGTAAAAGATCGGCTGGAACGGCAGGCGGGGCGGGAAGGCGGTCCCACCGCTGGCTTGAATCAGGTCCAGCTCCTTCTGCCCGACGGGGCGGTAGAGGATGATGGAAGTGGTCTCAGGGGTCATAGGGCGATTGTACCTGAACTTACGGAGAGAGGAACCCGGCACTGGAAGTGCCGGTCTACCCCCAGTGGAAGTCGCTACGCGACTCAGGAAAGGTTGTCGTGACCTAATCCTCAGTGCCGGAGGCACTTTCACTTTGAGTAGACCGGGGCTTCACGTGCCGGGTTAGGCGGCTTCCTTCACCTTCTCCTGCATGACGTAGCCTTCGTTGTCGCAGGAGAAGAGGATCGGGTTGTCGTCTTTGACCGTCTCCAGATGGACGGGGCGGCCCCAGAGCTTCTGGATGTTCCGCAGGACGCGCTCGGTGTAGTCCGGGTCGAGCGCCTTGCCGTCGAAGGCGTGGCGCAGGTACATTTCGCCCCGGCGCTTGTAGTCGCCGTCCTCGACGGTCATGATAGGCTGGCCGAAGTTGGTCATCGAGTCCACGATGCTGTCGCGGACGCGCCGCCAGTCGGTGTCCTGGACCACCCACATCTCCTCGCCGTCCACCTCATCCAGCTTGTAGGTGTAAAGGTCAAGCTTCTTGACCAGTGGCTCGGTCAGGTACTTGCGGAGAAACGTCACGTCGTTGTCCTCCTCGCAGACCTGGAACAGCTTGGCGCGTCCCTCCCCCTGCGGGCGGGCGATGGCCCGCCCCATCCAGTCCAATTCCTCCTCGTCGCCTACCTCAACCGTGCCGTTCCAGCGGCGCTCGATGTCTTTGAGAATCTGGAAGCCGACGTAGTAGGGGTTGATCTGCATCCGCGACCCCGACGGGGACAGCACGGACGAGTGCAGGCGCCGGAACTCCCAGTGCTCCTCGGAGGTCAGATCCAGCGACTCCAATATTTTCTCATGCCAGTAGGACGCGAAGCCCTCGTTCATGATCTTGGTCCGCATCTGGGGCAGGAAGTACATCATCTCGTCGCGGATGATCTGCAAGATGTCCCGCTGCCACTCGGTCAGCGCGCGCCCGTGCTCGATCAGGAACCGCAGCAGGTCCTTTTCCGGCTCTTCGGGGAACTTGCGGGCGCGCGGCTTGGGCCGTTCGCCGCTCCCCGAAACCTCCCAGATGTCGTCGTAGTCGGTCCGGCCCGGCTGCCCGGCGTGCAGGCGATCGTCCTCGTGCTGCTCTGCCGTCTTGCGCCTGAGCGCGGGCGCGGTCGGATCGAAGTGCTCCTCGATGGTCATCACCGTGTCCAGGAACTCCTCGACCTCACGCCAGCCGAACTCCTGCTCATACGCGCGGATACGGTCGGCGTTCAGGCGCATCTGCTCCACCATGCGCCGGTTGGTGTGGGCGAAGTAGGTGTTGTGCTTGAAGAAGTGGCAGTGGCCGAGGACGTGGGCGGCGACGAACTTGTGCGAGAGCATGGAGTTGTCTTCGACCAGAAACGCCTGGCAGGGGTCGGTATTAAAGACGATCTCGTAGATCTTGGACATGCCGTACTCATACGAGGTCTTTTGCCGGTGGTAGTCCCGCCCGAAGGTCCAGTGCGAGAACCGCGCGGGCAGCCCGTAGGCTCCCAATTCATAGATGACGTGCTGCGGCACGACCTCGAAGTGGGTCGGGTACGGGTCCAGGCCGAACTCGCGCGCTTGGGCCCAGATGATCTCCAGCCACCGCTCTAATTCGGTGCGCTCGGCGGGTGAAAAGCTCATTTTGACTTTCCTTTGGCGGCATCAACAAGGGCCTGCGTTTCTGGAACGGGATCAAAATAAACAGTTTCCGAGTGACCAGAAATAGGCCAGTTCTCCATCATGATCATGGATGGCTCAGAAACTCTAGCAAAGTCCAGCGCCGTTGTTGGAATGCCAACCTCCGCCCAGCGTGTTTCGACAGTTATTGCGACCTTATCGCCGCGATGCAACTCTCCTTCAGCCCGCGCTAATAAACGTTCATCACGAATAGGAATTGATACGGAAATGTGCTTTTGCTTGCCGTCAGGCCGCGTTATAATTTTGTGACCGACGATGCTTGATGACTCACCGATTTCAACACGAGAGAATATCAAGCTCGTAGTTGTGATTTTTGTTTCCAGCATCGTTTTGTTCCCTCCAGCAACAAGTCTTGGAGACTACTCAGAAATGATATATTCGACCGTCAGGTCTGAGAGGTGGCAGATAGCTTGTTCTCCATGTTCACGCGCCAATGCCAGCGCTCGCCGTTGGTCTTTCACAGTGATCGAAATATCCAGATAAACTTTGCCGTCACGAGCGGCAAGCCAAACGCCGACCGAGTTTTCGGGTTGAGTGAGCAAATCCAAGTTTGCTCGGATGAATGCCTCAATTACCTCCACTGAAAAGTCCGGCCCGTCAACGTCTCGCGTCCTATCGCCATAAACGGAAACGGCGTAAAGGCTCTTCCCAGCGAGGTTGCCCAAATGAAGATTGAAGGTCGCCCCGTCGGCTTGCAGATACAAGTCCCAGACAGTTTGCGCGGCGACAACGGCATCCAGTTTGTCCGGCAGATCAGCTTCGCTCCCACTCACATTGTACCCTCCCTAGCCTCATCGTGCCATTAGCTTATTGGCCGAACGTCCAGTGCGAGAGCCGGCGGGCAGCCCGTAGGCTCCCAATTCATAGATGACGTGCTGCGGCACGACCTCGAAGTGGGTCGGGCACGGGTCCAGGCCGAACTCGCGCGCCTGCGCCCAGATGATCTCCAGCCACCGCTCCAGTTCTTCTTTCTCCGAAACAGAAAGGCCCCTGACTGCTCTCCTCACCATCAAGTATCGTCCGGGAGTGATAGTTCAGTTACCTGCAAAGGGCAGCACGCAGTTCCCCGCCTCATCATACACAGGATAGGCCCTTATGCCCCCAAGCCCGCGCCGCCGCCCACGCCGCGCTCCTCGGCTTTGGCCTGGGCGTAGCCGCTTTGGACGAAGCCGCGCACAGGGTCGGCGGGGTGCGGCAGGGATAGGTCGGAGCGCACCTTCCACAAGAGGAGCCGGACATCCGTTGCGAAGGCGGCTTTGACCAGTTCCTCGGCGGCCACCAGGTCCTCCGCCTCCCGCGCTGCCTTCAAGGCGGGCTGAGGCACGATCAAAGCTCTGGCGTAGGCCGTTTGCAAGGCGACGAGACTCTGGATCATCTCGGCGATCTTGTTTTTCAGCGTGTGGCTCTCGTCTATCATGTAAGCGACATTCTGGGCAATGCCGTCGTTCTCGCCCGCGACCAGCTCGGTGTAGATCAGGTACAGCTCGTAAGGGTTGACCGAGCCGGTCGTCAGGTCGTCGTCGGCATACTTGCGACCGTTGAAGTGGAAGCCGCCCAGGCGCCCCTCGTCCAGCAGGAAGGCGACGATGTGCTCGATGTTCGCGCCGGGCAGGTGGTGGCCCAAATCCACCAAAACTTGCGCGCGCTCGCCCAGGGCCGCGCAGAAGGCGTAGGCCATGCCCCAATCGGCGATGTCAGTGTGATAGAAGGCCGGCTCGAAGGGCTTGTACTCGATGAGCATCCGCTGGTCGTCTTTCAAATCGGCGTAGACTTCGGCCAGCCCCTCGGCGAACCACCGCTTGCGCGCCCGCATGTCGCCCTGGCCGGGGAAATTGGTGCCGTCGGCGAACCACAGGGACAGGTTCTTGCTGCCGACGACGTTCATGATCTCGACGCACTCGCGCATGTGGGCAACGGCCTTGTCCCGGACGGTCTGGCGGGCGCTGCCCAGGCTGCCGAACCGGTACTCGAAGTCCTGGAAGACGTTGGGGTTGACCGCGCCTACCGAGACGCCCAGCGAGCGCGCATAGGCCGATAGCTCCTGCCAATCCGCCCCGGCATCCCAGGGGATGTGGACGGCGACATTAGGCGCGATGCCGGTATACCGATGCGCCTGAGCGGCGTCCTCGAACTTTTCGAACACGGTGCGCGGCGCTCCCGCCATGCGGAAGGCCCCGAAGCGCGTCCCGCTGTCCGCGTAGCCCCAAGACGGCGTCTCGACCCGCTGCGCTTTGAGCCGCGCCTCGACGGCGGCGACCTCCACCCCCTCGTCGGCCAAACGCCGCGCGAGCAGGTCATATTCGGCGTGATAGTTCGTCATAGAAGCATCCTCTAAGGCAGTAATTCCCCGCCAAGTGCCTATTTCCCTGCTTGTCTTCGCCTTGACAACGAGGCGGGCACAAGGTACACTGAAAAACACACTTTTGCAGAACGCCTAATTTTAAGGAAGCGGCCATGATCATCATACTCTCGTCAGCGGCGACGAAGGAGAACTTAAAGCACGTGACACAGATGCTGGAGGAGCGCGGCTACGGGGTCCATCTCTCCGAGGGCGTGGAGACGACCATCGTAGGCGCGGTCGGGGTCCCAAACGACCCATCGGGCAAATCCGAGGTGATGGAGCAGTTCGCCGCCCTGCCCTATGTAGATAAAGTCGTTCCCGTCTCCAAGCCCTACAAAGTCGTCAACAAGCAGTTCCACCCGGAGCCGACAATTATCAACGTGCGCGGCATCAAGATCGGCGACCCGGAATTCGTCGCCGTCATGGCCGGCCCCTGCACGGTCGAGACCGAGCCGCAGCTTATGGAGGCCGCCCGCGCCGTCAAGGCCGCCGGGGCGCACATCCTGCGCGGCGGGGCCTACAAGCCCAGCACGTCCCCCTACTCCTTCCACGGGCACGGCGAGCCGGCCTTGAAGATGCTGGCCGCTGCCCGCGAAGAACTGAACATGCCGATCATTACCGAAGTACTGGATGTCCGCGACGTGGAACTTGTCTGCAACTACGCCGACATCTTGCAGGTCGGGACGCGCAACATGGCAAACTTCCCCCTCCTGACCGAGATTGGCAAGACGCAGACGCCGGTGATGCTCAAGCGCGGCATGGCGGCGACGATTGAGGAGTGGCTCCAGGCCGCCGAGTACATCGCCAGCCGGGGCAACAAGAACGTCATGCTCTGCGAGCGCGGCATCCGCACCTTCGAGACCTACACCCGCAACACCTTTGACATCAACGCCGTCGCCGCCGTCAAGGAGCTTTCGCACCTGCCCATCATCGCCGACCCGTCCCACGCAACCGGCAAGGCCAGCCTGGTCAACGCCGTGACGCGCGCCGCCATCGCAGCGGGGGCGGACGGCATCATCATCGAGGTCCACCCGAACCCCGAAAAGGCTCTCAAAGACGGCGCCCAGTCCCTCCTGCCCGAAGCCTTCGACAAGCTGATGCACGACATCGCTCCCATCGCCCAGGCCGTGGGGCGGCATCTGTAAACGAGCCGCCGACAAAGAGGAAAACGACGAGGCCGCAGAGAATCAGCGTACAACAAACGCTGCTCTGCGGCCTTCACTCTCTCTGCGGCTATGGCAAACACTAACCATCAAGAAAATCTGCCTGTCACTGTTTGGCCTCCGCCGCCCACAGTGGAGCCGCCCACTGCGCCGACAAAGAAGTTAAGCGTGTTTCAGCAAGTTCTCGTATGGACGCTTGCCTATCTGTTCGCATCTGCACTGTTCTTCGGAGGCTACCTGGTGGCTAATTCCTTTATAGCCTGGGAAGAGGACAGACCAATTCAGGAGACTTGGAGACATTTGGCTTTCCGCTCTTTGATAGCACCTCTGATGCTTTGGGCGACGTTCGCTGTTACCAATGTCATTGTACGCATGTCTCGTCGCCGCAGCAACAAGTCTGCGTCTTGACGCAACGCTCTTGCTCTGATGACCGCATGGGATGGAGAGAATTCGCATGACCATTACAATCGCGCCGCAGACGGAGGCGAAACTGAAAGAAATGGCGAGCCGGGAGGGCCGTGAGGTGAACGCATTGGCTGACGACTTGCTGGCTGCCGTGGTGGAAGCCGCCAACCGTGATCATTCGGAAATAATGGAGGGCATCGAGCGCGGACGGCAAGCCCATGCAGAAGGCCGATCCCGTCCTTTCTCGGAATATGTGTCTGATGTTCTACAGCGTCGTCAAGACCGTGACGCCGCCCATACACAGGAGCCAGAGAAAATTGCCGACTAATGCCCCCGAAGATGACGAGCCGCGTATTTACCTCGTGCGCTTGTCTGAACCTGCTAAGGCTGAGATCGAAGCCGCGTATCTTCATCTGATGGGCGCCACTTCTTTCTCGTTTGCAGACCGCTGGCAGGATGGGCTTTTTCAGGCGATCAACGGCTTGTCCCTGTTTCCATTACGCTATGAGGCAGTGCAGGGGGCCGATAGGCCGCAGAGTTCAGCACGGCGCTTGGTCTATCGGCAAGGACGAGTCGCCTACCGTGTTCTCTTCGACCTTGTGGATGAGGATGATGACGGGGAGTGGGACACGGTGGTGCTCTTGCATATCCGTCACGGCGCGCAATTAGATTCACCCCCGGAAGACGAAGCCATTTAGAAAGGAACACTCACTATGGCATTTGACCAGTATCACGAGCCGCCGGAGGAGCTGTCGCAGGAGACGCGGACGTTTGCGCGGATGATTGCCTCGCTCACGGAGGAGGCCGAGGCGATCAACTGGTATGAGCAGCGCCTCTCGGTGGAGAAGAACAGAGACGCGCGGGCGATCATGCAGAACGCCCAGCAGGAGGAGTTCAAGCACTTCGGGATGGATTTGGAGTTTCTGCTGCGCCAGAAGCCGAAGTGGCGAGTGGCGATGCAGAAGATCCTCTTCCAAGACGGCGACATCGTGGAGCACGGGGAAGAAGCGGAAAAGGCCGAGGACGAGTAACATGGCGCTGGCGCAACAGTACGTCGAGAAGACACACTTCACGGAAGCCGAGTACTTCGAGTTCGAGCGTACAGCGTTTGGGCGGTGGGAATACGTCAACGGCGAGATACGCCAGATGGCAGGAGGCAAGGACGACCATAACGCGATTTCGTCGAACATAGTGCGTACATTGGGAAACATACTTGCCCCCAGAAACTGCCGTGTTTATGGGTCCGATATGAAGATCCACACGGGCGATGGGGTGAACACGTTCCCCGATGCGGCTGTTGTTTGCGGAGAACGACACTACTACCTCGGTAAAGAGGACGTGATCTTGAACCCGCTGCTGGTTGTAGAAGTGCTGTCGCCGTCTACCGAAAAGTACGACCGAGGCGGCAAGTTCGGCCACTATCAGAGTATCGAATCACTTCAAGAGTATCTGCTCGTGGATCAGGATGAAGCGCATATCCTGCTGTATACCCGCCAAGAAGACCACTGGGACTTCCGTGAGGTAAAAGGGCTGACCGGCAGCGTTTATCTATCGTCCATAGAGGCTTCACTCACGATGGACGACGTTTACGCCAAAATCAAGTTCGACCCAGAGTAACCATGACAGACGAGGCACACTTTCCGGGGCATTTTGGGACGGTCGCCATTGTCGGCGTCGGCTTGATCGGCGGATCGCTGGGCATGGCGCTGAAAGGGCGGCGGCTGGCGCACCGGGTCATCGGGGTCGGGCGGAACACGGAACGGCTGGACATGGCCGTGGCGCTGGGCGCGATTGACATGGGGACGACCGAGATGGAGCAGGGCGTGGCTGAGGCGGACGTAGTCGTGCTGTGTACCACGGTCGGGCACATCGTCGAGACGCTGCCGGAAACATTGGAAGCCGTGAAGCGGGGCGCGGTCGTGACGGACGTGGGCAGCACGAAAGGGGCGATCACCCGGCGGGCGGCGGGTTTCCCGTTTTTCGTCGGCAGCCACCCGATGGCCGGCTCGGAGCAGGCGGGGGTGGAGGCGGCGACGCCGCTCTTGTTTGAAGAGGCGACCTGGGCCGTGACGCCGACGGACGAAACCGATCTAGGTGCGCTGCGGACGGTGGAGAGACTGGCGCGCGAGGTGGGGGCGACGACGCTGACGCTGACGCCGGACGCGCACGACGCCATGCTGGCCGTCACCAGTCACTTGCCGCATGTTCTGGCCTCATCCCTGATGCGTCAGGCGGCGACGACGCAGGGCGTCCATCCGCAGACGCAGCGGCTGACGGCGGGCAGCTTCGCGGATGGAACGCGGGTAGCAGCGAGTCCCCCGGCAATCTGGCGCGATGTCTGCCTGACCAACCGGGAGGCGCTGCTGGCGGCGCTGCATGGGTTCCGCGAGGAAATAGATGTGCTGGAAGCGGCGGTGGCAGCCGGCGATGCCGCCCGAATTGAGGCGTTTTTCGCGGCAGGCGCGGAGGCGAAACGTGGCTGGGGCGCGTTGTAGGGGCGACGAAAAGCCACGGGAAAAGCGGGCGAGGAGACCTCGCCCCTACACACGACGATGCAGGGGCGGGGTTCCCCCGCCCATTTGCTGTCCTACAGCACGTTGAGAAAGTCTTTCGACTCGTCGAACTTGCGGCAGGTCTCGGTCTCGATGGCCTCCCAGACCGGCGGCGAAAAGGCCAGCCATTTCTCCGCTTCCGGGGCCAGGGCAGGAATGAGGGTGTCGCCGGCGTTGCCGAGAGCCAGCTTGCGGGCGACATGGTCCGCTGCCTGGATCGTTGCGGCCAGCTCAAAATATTCCTTCGCAAAGACCGGCTGATGGTGCAGCGTGATCATCGCCGTCAGCGACAGGGGCAGGTTCCACTTCTCGGCGATCCGCTTGCCGACCAGGGCATGACCGACGCCCAGAGCGGTCTTTTCCGCCTCCCAGACCGAGATTTTGGCCGCCGCCGCCAGCTTGATGGCGATAGCGTACTGGTCGGGGAAATACTGGTCCAGGAACAGCTTGCCGATGTCGTGTAGCAGGCCACCGATGAAGACCTCCTCAATGGACTTGGCTCCAATTCCCTTGCGGCGGGCGATGACTCCTGCCGCTGCGGCCACTCCCATCGAGTGCGTCCAAAAGGCGTCCCGGTCCAGGGCGGTCTTCTGGCCGCGCGCGTCGAAGGCGTTGAAGACGCCGAGCGAGGTCGCGAGATTGCGGACGGTGTTGAAGCCCAGGATGACGACGGCGTTGGTGATGGTGGAGATCTTGCGCGGGAAGCCGTAGTACGAGGAGTTGACCAGCCGCAGCACCTTGGAAGCCAGCGCCTGGTCGGCGGAGATCAGACGGTTGAGGTCGCTGGCCGAAGTCGTCGGATCGTTGATGGTCTGCATGACCCGCACGATTACGGCAGGCAGGGGCGGCAGGTCTTGCAGCTCGTCTTCAATGATACGCAGCAGGCGTTCCTGCTTCAGCTTGGTTTCGATTAAAGTCGGCACAGCCAGTCCTCATTTCGCGAGATAAAACGACGGTACGAGAAGTTCTGCCGTCATTATCGGCACGGGTAAGGATGAACTAGAGGATAAACTGGAGGGAGCTACCTCACCAACTTGAGGACGGCCTTGAACTCAGGCGTGCCGGCCTCGCGCAGCAATTCATACACGGCGGCTTCCGACGCACAGGGCAGGACAGTGCTGTCGCGCATCCGCTCCATGCCTAGCTTGTGCTTCTCCATTGACCGTGAGGACACGGCATCGGCGGCGACATGGACTTGATACCCATGGGATGCCAGATCAAGGGCCGTCTGCGAGACGCAGATGTGGGTCTCGACGCCGCAGAGCAGAATCTGGCGTCTGCCGAACGAGGCGATCCTGTCGAGGAAGCCCTCCGCCCCCGCGCAGGAGAAGCACATCTTGTCCACCGGCACACACGCGCTGAAGTCGGGGAAAATCTGCATGATTTCGGGAACGACGCCGCCCATGCGCTCGGCGTATTGAAGCGTCGGGAGGATGGGGACTTGCATGATGGCGGCGGCTTGGATCAGCAGGCGGACGTTCCCGACAAGCCGATCTCGGTCATGGATGCCGCGCAGGAACGGCTCCTGCATGTCCACGACGATCAGAAGCGTGTCTTCGCGGCGAAGGATATGGGGATGGCGCGTGTCGGGCATGGGGGCGGCTTTCAGCCAGGAGGCGGAGCGCAAGAGGCACGGGTGATCAGGAGGCCGGGCAGCGAAATGTCCTGCGCGGTCTCGGCTTCGGCGGCCTGAGTTTCGTGGGCTTGATAAAGAGCCGCGATGGCCGCTTTGGCGATCTGGGGGACCGGCTGGCGCACGACCGTCAGCGGCGGCGTGAGCGCTTCCGCCAGACGCGGCGTGTCCCCAAAGCCGGCGAGGGAGACCTGCCGTGGGACGCGCAGCCCTAGCTCCGCCAGCGTCTGCGTCACGACGGCGGCGACATTCTCATCGTTGCAGACGATGGCGGTCGGTAGACCCGCCGGATCCGCTCCGGGCTTCTGGAGACCGGTGATCACGCGCCGGATCTGATCTCGCTCCGCCAGCGTCTTCATCGTGTCATAAGGCTGCCAAAGGACCTGTGCCGCGTCGGCTCCCTGAGATGTCCAAGCCGAATGCAGCCCCTGGAGGCGGCGCTGGGTAATACGCGGGGTGGCAACGGGGGCCAGTAGGACGATCCGGCGGTGGCCCAGCCCCCACAGGTAGTCGCCGAGCATCCGTCCTGCGTCGGCATTGTCCAGGTGGACCTGCGCCAAGTCGCGCGGCGGGTTATCCACTTCCCCCACCATGACACAGGGAATGCTGGCGCTGGCCGCCTCACGGGGCAGCGGAACCGCGGACAGCAGGATCAGCCCCATCAGACCAAGCGAGTCCAGCCGGGGCAGGTCGTCGGCGTTCAGCAAGCGGAGGCCGAAGTCGTCTTCCGCTTCCGCCCCCTGTTCGCGGGCGTATTCGCGCAGAGCGATCTGTAGGTTCTGAACGAGATAAGCGCTGTAGGGGCTGTAATCGGGGTCCCAGACGCCGATGAACTGCTCGGTATGCTGGCGGCGCAGGCGGCGACTACCGCGCGGTCGGCCGGACCGAACGGGGGTGTAGTTCAGCATCTCGGCGACTTGCAGCACCTTGCGGCGCGTGCTCTCGCTGACAAACGTGCCGTTGTCACGCCCGCTGAGTACCGTCGAGACGACGCTGGGCGAGACTCCGGTCCGTTCCGCAATGTCTTTGAGCGTGACTGCCATTTTAGAGTTTGCCGAGCGCCTTGAGGCTGTCCACCGTGCTTTGCACTTTGGCTGCCGACTCTTTGATCCCGGCGAGTTCGATCTCGGTCAACGGCGCGAGCTGAGTCAGGTCGTAGACTTCTTCCACGCCGCTTGCACCGAGCAGAGCCGGGACGCCGAAGTAGAGACCATGGACGCCGTACTGGCCATCCAGCAGGACGGTGGAGGCGAGGATGCGCTTGCGGTCGAGTAGCACGGCCTCGACCATCTCGGCCGTCGCCACACCGGGCGCATACCAAGCACTGGTCCCGATCAGGCTGGTCAGGATTCCCCCGCCCTGCCGCGTGTCATCTTCGATCTTTTGGAGCTGCTCACCCGTCAGCTTGCCCAGGTCCACCCATTTCTGGACGGGGATGCCTCCCACTGTCGTCAGGCTGCGAACCGGCACCATCTGGTCGCCGTGCCCGCCCAGCACATAGGCCTGCACATCCTCGACGGACACGCCGACAGCAGCGGCGATGTAGTTGCGGTAGCGCGTGCTGTCCAGGACGCCCGCCTGGCCGATGACCTGCTTTGAGGGCAGGCCGGTCGCCTTCAGCGCGACATGGCACATGGCATCGAGAGGGTTAGAAACGACAATGTAGACCGCCTCGGGACTTGCCTGCGCGGCCTGCTTGGCGACGCTTTGGACGATGTCGGCGTTGACGGCAAGCAGGTCCTCACGAGACATGCCCGGCGTCCGGGGACGACCCGACGTAATGACGACCACATCGCTATTGGCCGTATCGGCGTAGTTGGACGTGCCTTTGACGCGCCCATCATAGCCGACAATGGGCGAGACTTGGTTGAGGTCCAGCGCCTTGCCTTGCGCCATCGAGCCGGTCTTGCGGGGCCGCTCCAGCGTCAGGTCATCCGGCAGGTCCAGCAGCACGACATCGGAATACCCCTGCTGCGCCACATGGAACGCAACCGTCGCGCCGACATTGCCCGCGCCGATGACGCTGACTTTTTTCTTTCCAGAAGCCATTTTCTGTGTGTTTCTCCTCAATAGATGTTATGGAAGCAGAGCGGAGACGGCGACCGGCTTGGGCGAAGCCAGCGGCTGAATGATCTCGCCAGCCCGGTGGACGGTCTTTTCGCGGTAGCCGAAGCTGAAGGGCTGGGCCTCGTCGGGGACAGGCTGACGATGCACCTCAATCTGCCCCGGCTCCTGGTCAATGTTGATGATCCAGTAGTCTGTGACACCCGCCATCGCATAGAGGCTTGCTTTTCCGCTGCGGTCGTAGGCCAGCGTCGTATCCGATACTTCCACGATCAACGCGGCTTCCGTCAGGCCTCGCCCCCGGTAGTCACCGAGGCTGCCGCGAATGATGGCAATGTCCGGTTCCGGGTCGGTCGCCCTGCCGATGTCAAAAGGGCACTGTGCGCTGACGAAGAAGCCTGACCCGAACAGATCACGGAGAACATCACTCGCCAAAGTCAGTATGTGCCGATGCGTGTTGCCCATCGCCGGCATGGCAAGTATCTCCCCTTCCACCAGGATCGCGCGCCGCCCCTCAAACAGCCCCAAGTCGCCCATCTGGTAGAACTGCTCCCGCGTCCAGCGGTAGGGCTGAGGCGTCCATTGCTCCTCAGTCTCCGGCGCCGGTGTGATCAACTCGCGTTCGGCAACGGCCATTGGTCCAGCCTCCTGCCCCTACCCCGTCTGCATCTTGGCGATGATGGCGTCGGCCATCTCCGCAGTGCCGACGGCGGTGGGGTCGTTGCGGTCGGGCTTCATGTCGTAGGTGACGCTTTTGCCCTCGGCGATGACGTCGGCGACGGCTTTCTCCAGGCGCGCGGCGGCCTCGTCTTCTTTGAGGTACTTGAGCATCAGCAGGCCGCTCAAAATCAGCGCGGTCGGGTTGACCTTGTTCTGGCCCTTGTATTTGGGGGCGGACCCGTGTGTCGCCTCAAACAGCGCCATATCCACCCCGATGTTCGCGCCGGGCGCGACGCCCAGCCCGCCGACCAGCCCCGCGCACAGGTCGGAGAGGATGTCGCCGTACAGGTTCTCCATGACCATGATGTCGTAGTTTTCGGGCTTCTGGACAAGCTGCATGCACATGGCGTCCACGAGCCACTCGTCGTACTCGACGCGGCCCTCATACTCCTTGGCGACCTCACGGGCGATCTCATAGAACAGGCCGTCCGTATACTTCATGATGTTGGCTTTGGCGACGGCGGTGACTTTCTTGCGCCCGTTCTCGATGGCGTACTCAAACGCAGCCTTGACGATCTGGCGGGAGCCGGTACGGGAGATAGGCTTGATGGAGATAGCCGAGTCCCGGCGAATCTTGCCGTTCGCCATGCCGATGATCTGGGCGGCCTCGGCGCTGTCTACCGGGTATTCGACGCCCGCATACAGGTCCTCGGTGTTCTCGCGGACGATGACCAGGTCCACATCCGTGTAGCGCGACCGGACGCCCTTGTAAGACTTGCAGGGCCGGATGCAGGCGTACAGGTCCAGCTCTTTCCGCAGGGCGACGTTGACGGAGCGGAATCCGGTCCCGATGGGGGTGGTGATGGGGCCTTTGAGGGCGACTTTGTTTTTGCGGATGGATGCCAGGACGTTATCCGGCAACGGCGTCCCCGCCGTCTCCATGATGTCCACGCCGGCCTCGACAACATCCCATTCAAAGGCGACGCCGGTTCCCTCCAAAACGCGCCGGGTCGCCTCGACCAGCTCCGGCCCCGTACCATCGCCACGAATCAAAGTCACTGGATACGCCAAATCAGATCTCCTCCACGAAGGGACACGCCCCGTTAAAATAGAATAGGCTTAGTATAGGCGTTTCAGGGGATTTTGTCAAGCAGATCGGCCCGCGCGGGATGAAGACGCGGGGCCGCGTAGAAAATAAACCAGCCTCTTTGCAGGTTGCGTGGCGGGGGAGGTAGAATATGTATCTACTATGCCCGACAAGAAATACCAAACGCTCGTCGTCTGGTTGCGGCGTGACCTGCGCGTCCACGACAACGCCGCCCTGCACGAAGCGTGCCGACAGGCGGGACAGGTGATCCCGCTGTTCGTCTTTGACCCGGACATCCTGGGCCGGGAAGACACGGGAGCGGCCCGCGTAGCGTTCCTGCTCGACGCGCTTCGGGTGCTGGACGCCAATCTGCAAAAGTGCGGCGGGCGGCTCGTCGCACGGCAAGGGAGGGCGCAGGAAGAGGTCATCCGGGCTGTGGACGAGTGGGGCGCGGACGGCGTCTTTCACCAGCGCGAGTATGAGCCGTTTGGGCGCAAGCGCGACGAGGCGGTGGCCCAAGCGCTGCGGGAGCGCGGAAAGGTCATCGAGACGTTCCCCGGCTTGGCCCTGTTCGAGCCGGATGAGATCATGTCCCAGATGGGGACGCCGTACACCGTCTTCGGCCCGTACAAGCGCGAGTGGTTCCGCCGCCCCGCCGAGGCGCCGCTGCCTGCCCCGCGTCATGTCCCCGTGCCGTCAGAAGCCAAGAGTGAGACGCTGCCGACAGCGGCGAACTTGAGGTTTTCGACGAACCAGACGTTCGCGAGCGGCGGCGAGGACGCGGCCCAGGACCTGCTGCGGGAGTTTCTGAGGGATAAGATCGGTCGCTACGATGCCGGCCGGGACATTTTGGCGGAGAATGGGACGTCGGGGCTGTCGCGGCACCTGCACCTGGGAACGATGTCGGCGCGATTCGTCGTGGATGCCGTGCGGCGGGCCGGGCAGGACAAGCCTTCGGGCGAGACGCCGGGCGAACACCAGCCGGAGCCGGGGCATTCCACATTCCTGTCCGAGATCGCCTGGCACGACTTTTACCTACAGATCCTGCACCACTTCCCGCACGTCGCTGAGGGCGCGTTTCGTCCGCAGTTCGACGCTTTGGAGTGGGAGGATGATGAGGGGCTGTTCGCCGCCTGGAAAGAGGGTCGGACTGGGTATCCTATCGTGGACGCGGCGATGCGGCAGATGAACAGCGAAGCCTGGATGCACAACCGGGGCCGGATGGTGGTTGCCTCCTTTCTGACCAAAGACCTTCTGATTGACTGGCGCTGGGGCGAGAGGTATTTTATGCGTCAGCTCGTGGACGGCGACCAGGCGGCGAACAACGGTGGCTGGCAGTGGGCGGCGGGGACAGGCACCGACGCACAGCCGTTCTTTCGGATCTTCAACCCGACCAGCCAGGGGGAGAAATTCGACCCTGTCGGCGCGTATGTGAAACGGTGGGTTCCTGAACTGGCGCGTGTGCCGGCGGGTTCCGTTCACGCCCCCTGGAAGCTGACACAGGCGGAGCGGGAGCATCTTGGGTGCGCCGAGTACCCCGCGCCGGTCGTGGACCATGCCAAGCAGCGCGCACGGGCGCTGGCGATGTACGGCAAAGTGACGGCAGCGACGAAGGAGTCTCAATGAGGCGATGGGCAATCATGGTGGTGATGGGGGCAATGGCGTTCGGCGCCGTTTCGCCGGGCCGGGCGCAGGCGCCGCCGAATGCGGCCCTCTTGGGCCAGCCGGATGTCCTGGTCCTTGTCTACCAGCAGCCGGGGCAGGCGGACTTGGTGGACATTACCTATGCCCGCACGGTCCCTCACGCGCAGGCGCAGCGCGATCTAAGTGCGCTGGCACAGGCGACTGGATGGGCCATCGGGCCGAGCCGTGTCACCGACGGGTCAGCGCCGGTGCAGCAGAAAATGCCGATGACCAGCAGTGTGTTCACCTTCCCTGGCGTTGTCCAGCCTGAAACCCATGCGTTCCCCATCGAGCCTTTCGTCACCGCCTTTCGACCTTACAAGCGCCTCGCCCTGATCTTCAGCGTCGGGCCGGGGTTCCAGTTCCAGGGCTTGCGCGACTATGCCGATAACAACGTACAGATCGCGATGGAGCAGCGTGGGTCGGTATTCACCTATCAAATAAAGGTTCTCAACCCGCAGTTCACCCATTTGGACCTGCCTCGCACTCAGTCTGCGGCGGGAGCGGCGGTCACTGCGACCCGCCGGGCTGCACCCTGGGTCCTGTTCCTGGGCGTTCTGGCGGCGGCGGGGGCGGCAGGCGTTCTGGTTTACGTCCTTATGGCCCGGAAGGCGCTCCCGCCGCCCGGCGCGAACACCGATGCTCTTGCCGAGGAGCGAACTGCCGAGGAGCGAACTGCCGAGGAGCGAACGAAGATCGGCATTAGAGGATAAAACGATGGAAGAGATCAATGAGCTATTGACGGTGGCGGCGGGCAAAAAAGCCTCGGACCTCTTTATCAAGGCCAACAGCCCGCCGGCCATGCGTATCAGTGGGCGCATCCAAATGACCGACGCGCCGCCGCTGTCCGCAGATGACTGCCGCAACCTGGCGTACAGCATCATGACGCACGAGCAGATCGGACGCTTCGAGCATCGGCACGAACTCGACCTGGCGTTTGAGGTTGAGGGCGTCTGCCGCATCCGCTGCAACGTTTACATGCAGCGCGGGACGATGGGCATGGTGCTGCGCCTGATCCCACTCAAGATTTTCACTCTGGAGCAGCTTGGGATGCCTCCCGTCTTATCTGAGCTGACCAAATCGCGGCAGGGCCTTATCCTTGTGACGGGGCCGACGGGTTCAGGCAAAACCACGACGATGGCGGCCATGATTGACTTGATCAACTCGACCCGGCGCAGCAACATCATCACTTGCGAAGACCCTATCGAATTCATGCACCCGGATAAAATGTCCATCGTCTCGCAGCGCGAGATCGGCTTGGACACGGACTCGTTCGCGGACGCCCTGAAGTATATGATGCGTCAGAACCCCGACGTGCTGCTGATCGGCGAGATGCGCGACATCGAGACGATGAGCGTCGGCTTGGCGGCGGCTGAAACGGGCCACCTGGTCTTCTCCACTCTGCACACCGCGTCGGCGGCGGAGACACTCGACCGCATCATCAACATGTACCCGCCGCAGGACCGGGACATGGTCTGCCTGCGGCTTTCCGGGTCGCTGCGCGGCGTCATCTCGCAGAAGCTGCCCCCGCGCATGGACGGCACGGGACGGGTCGGGGCTGTCGAAGTAATGGTAGTCACGCCGACCATCTCCAAGCTGATCGAGGAGGGCCGCGCGTCCCAGCTTTACGGGTCCATCGCCGAGGGCAACTTCTGGGGGATGCAGACCATGAACCAGTGTCTGATCAAATATGTGAAGGCGGGGTTGATCTCAGAAGAGGAAGCGCTGGCGAACGCCGGCAACGTCACCGAAATGAAGCAGATGCTGCGCCGCCCATAGCCGCCTGCCGGACGACATCAGGAAAAGCCCCGCCGAACCCGGCGGGGCTTTTTGTTGTCTGCGCTGACACCGCGCGATGCTCACCATGGGACGATTTTTTTTCTGCGGGCCGAACCGAAACCGGAATCCCGTTCGTTATGTATCACAGGAGGAAACGTTATGAACCTGATGTTTCACGCGCCCTATGTGCTGTGGGGGGCTTTGCTGTTTCTGGCCGCAGGACTGCCGCTGGTGATTTTGCCTGCCGCCCGGCGGCGAGACTGGCAACAAGTAGGGTTGCTGGCTCGACTATTTGTAGGTGCCATGCTGATCGCCGGAGGCGGTGTCGCACTGACGGAGATCGTACCCGACGCACACGCGGCAGACGTGGCACTCGGCGAAGGCGTGGTCCTAGTGGCGGCAGGCGCGGCGTCAGTGTTGTGGGCGGCCTTCGGGCTGCGGACAGGGAGAGGGCAGCAGGCGCGCAAAGAGTGACTTGCCGCGCCCGCTTCACGAGTGCGGGGAGTGCCTTTCTTGAGGCAAATTCTCATGTGGTGAGAACTTCCCAAACCCGCGTCTGCCTGCCAAAGAAAGATGCAGGAACGCTCGTCGTGAAGAGGTACGCTATCAGCGCAGCATATTAGAGGGGGAGGCAGACATATGAACCAAGTGTTCGACAACAAGGTGATGGCGGGTGCGAGGTTCACGAACGTGTCGCTCGAAAACGCGGTCTTTGATGATGTCAACCTGGGCGGGGCAATGTTTCAGAACATCAACCTGGGCGGCGCGACGTTCCGCGACATCAACCTCAGCGGCGTCGTGATCGAGGACAGCGGCATCGAGGGGCTGAGGATCGGCGGGCACGACATCGGGGCGCTGATTGCGGCGGAAGAAACCAGGCAGCGGCCAGGGGCTTGAACCTTAATGAGACAGCAGCGCGAGATTACTATTCAGATATACTGCCACGATCTACCCGGCGCCCGATTTGCGGAAAGAACCGCCGTTAGGCTCGGCATCCAGAAGGGCCAGGATGTCGTTGACGACGTTCTTGCGGAAGGCGACGGCGTGACATTCACGGCGACGGTACGGGTCGGCGGGCGAGATAATGGTGAGCCGAATTTCCTGGGGCCTTACGCTCACGGCAAGCCCGGAGACCGCTTCCTCTACTTATGCTGGGGTGAGAGAATGGCAGAGCGGTGGGACCCTTTCAGGCGGGCAAAAGTTCCTCTGACGCACCTGGACTGGAGGCGTTTGGATCAAGCCTGGAACACCGGGGAGCCGATCACACTCTCCGTCGCCATGACAGACAGCAGAGGCGGGCCGGTATGCGGATCGGTGGAGGTGGATTGACTGAAAACAAAAGCCGGGGGCGGCGTGGATGCCGCCCCCAGCTTTTGGCCGTTGTGCCTAGTGTCGTCCGCGCGACTTGCCCTTGGTCACGCGCCGGGCGGCAGAGCGGGCGGGGCCGGCAATGGCTTCGATGGGGCCAGCGTCTCCCATGCCGTCCTCATCCGCGCCCTGTTCCAGCAGTTCCGTCAGCCCCATCATCGGGTCCTGGGGGATCTGCGGGTCCAGACTGATCTGGATGCCGGACATGACGTGGACGACTTCTCCCTGAATGGACGCCTGCATCTGCTGGAACATATCGTAGGCTTCCTTCTTGTAGAGGACCAGCGGGTCAATGCCTGCGTAGCCGCGCCAGCCGATGCCTTCACGCAGGTAGTCCATGGCGGACAGGTGCTCCATCCAGTGCCGGTCCAGCGACTGCAAGGTGACGCGCCGCTCCAGGTCGCGCATCTCGGACATGCCTGCTTCCTCGCCTAGTGTTTCGACGAAATGCCGCTCCTTGTCCACGTAAGACTTGTCGGCCAGTTCGGTCAGAAGGTCGGTCAGCTCGGGCCGCTTCTTTCCCTGGAGGTCCTCCAGGGTCGCGTACTGGGCCAGCGGGAAAGTCTGGTTCAGGCTGTTGTAGAGCGCCTCCAGGTCCCACTCTTCGGGCGAGACGCCATCGGGGGCATACTGGTTGATCTCACCTTCAAGGCTGTCGCGCAGATAGCCGACGATGGTCTCACGCAGATCGGCGCCCTCCATGATGCGGCGGCGCTCGCCGTAGATATTGGCGCGCTGGACGTTCATCACGTCGTCATAGTCCAGCGTGGACTTACGCTGGTCGAAATAGAACATCTCGACCTTCTTCTGCGCGCGGGCGATCATGGCGGACAGCATCTTGGCGTCAATGGCCTGGTCCTCGGCCCAACTGCTCAGGAACGGCGAGTTCGCCTTGTCGCCGAACAGCCGCCATAGCTCGTCTTCCAGCGAGACGTAGAAACGCGAGGCGCCGGGGTCACCCTGGCGGCCCGCCCGGCCCCGAAGCTGGTTGTCAATGCGCCGCGCCTCGTGGCGCTCGCTGCCTAGGATGAACAGGCCGCCCAGGGCGCGCACCTCGTCGGCTTCCTTCTGATGCTCCGAACTGCCGCGCTCGCCCACCGGGGTCAGGCCGATGACAGGCTTGCCGCCGCGCCGGTACTCGTAATCGTCCCCCGCTCCCTTGTGGGATTCCTCGTCGCTGACCATGCTGCCGCCGAGCAGGATGTCCACGCCGCGCCCGGCCATGTTGGTGGCGACGGTGACGCTGCCTTTGCGGCCCGCCTCGGCGATGATGTGCGCCTCTTTCTCATGCGACTTGGCATTGAGGATGTTATGCGGGATGCCGTGCGTCAGCGCTTCGTCCATCCGCTCCCGGTCGCCGGGGGCGATCTCCAGCAGTTTCGCCAGCGCGTCCCGGTTGGCCGGGTCGTTCATGTTGGTCGCTAGCCCGAAGTGGCGCGCGACGTCGGTAAGTTGGCTTGCCGAGAGGACGGGGATGCTTTCACCTTTAGGGATGCCGTAGGGGCTGAGGCGCTGGTTCAGCAGGGGACTCCACTCGGCGTACTTGGCTTTGTCCAGACCCTTCGTGTTTTCCAGCTTGTCGCGCAGCAGGTCGGTCAGGGCAAGAAGCTGCAAGCGGTCGTAGCGCAGGCGGTCCGAGACGCGCTCGGACATCTCGACGCTCCGGGTGCCGACGAGGACCGGCTGCTGCCGCGCGAAGAGCGTCAGTATCTCGCGGGCGATGCCGCGCAGCTTGGCCTCCTGGGACTTGTAGATGATGTCCGGGTTGTCCTGCCGGATCATCGGCTTATTGGTCGGGACCTGGACGACGTCGAGGGCGTAGATCTTGCGGAACTCGTCTTCCTCGGTCTTGGCCGTACCCGTCATGCCGCCCAATTTGGGATAGAGCCGGAACAGGTTCTGGAAGGTAATGGTCGCGAGCGTCTGGTTCTCGTTATCGATCTTGACGCCCTCCTTGGCCTCGACCGCCTGGTGCAGACCGTCGGACCAGCGCCGCCCGAACATCAGGCGTCCGGTGTTCTCGTCAATGATGACGACCTCTTCCTTGCCCTCCTCGTTCTTCTTGACGAGGTAATCAATGTCCCGCTTGTAGACCGCGTGGGCGCGCAGGGCGGCGCTGGCGTGCTGCATCATGGACAGGTTTTCGGGGTCGGACAGGTTCTGGACGCCCAGGGCCAGCTCGACGCGCCGCTGGCCGTCCTCGCTGAAGGTCGCGGTCTTCTGCTTCTCCTCAAGCTTGTAGTCGCGCTCCTCTTTGAGCTGCCGGATGATCCGGTCCATCTTGACGTACAGGTCGGAGGACGCTTCGGCCTGGCCCGAAATGATCAGCGGCGTCCGCGCCTCGTCAATCAGGATCGAGTCCACCTCGTCCACGATGGCGAAGGTCAGTTGGGGCTGGGCCAGTTCCTGACCCGGCACAGCGAGGTTGTCGCGCAGGTAGTCGAAGCCATACTCGTTGTTGGTGCCGTAGGTGATATCGCAGTCGTAAGCCTCACGCCGCGTCCCGGCGGGCCGGGCGAAATCGTAGCGCGGGTCGGGGTGCCGGTACTCGGGGTCGTAGATATAGGTGCCGCCCGTGTCGCCCGTTTCCGGGCTTTGGCCCTGGATGATGCCGACGGACAGGCCCAGGAAGTGGTACAGCGGCCCCATGGCGACCGCGCCGACTTTGCTCAGGTAGTCGTTGACCGTGACCAGGTGGACGCCCTTGCCGGTCAGTGCGTTGAGGTAGATTGGCAGGGTCGCCGTCAGCGTCTTGCCTTCACCGGTCTTCATCTCGGCGATGCGCCCGTCGTGGAGGACCATTCCGCCGATCATCTGCACGTCGAAGGGCCGCATCTTCAGCGTCCGCTGGGCGGCCTCGCGGACGACCGCGAAGGCTTCGGCCAGCAGCGGGTCCAGGGCAGCGTCGCAGACGACGCGCTTCTCGTCGCGCTCCAGCTCTTCCCACGTCTTGCCGCGCCGCTCGCACTCGGCACCCATGACTTCGGCAACGCGCGTTTTGAACTCGTCCGTTTTGGCCCGTAGCGCTTCGTCGGCCAGTTTCTTCATTTCCGGTTCAAGCGTGTTGATCTGCTCCGCCCTTTTGCGGTACTTCGCCACGTCACGCTCATTGCCGTCGAACAGTTTCTTCAGAAATTCCATAGTTTCAGTAATTGCCTTTCGCACAAGATGACCAGCATGGGTAGGGAGAACACAAGGTTCGCCCCTACTCTCTCCTCAGATTCCCCGGAATTGGGGGCTAGGCGTCATCTTAAGGCGCGCGCGTGGCGTGGGGAAAAGGATTGGACAAAACGAGGGTCGCCGCCGGGGCGACGAAAAACGTGGGAGCCTGATCTGCCGGTTTGGTCGCACCCGGCGTCACTAGGCGCGGCAAAACGAGGGGCTGCGGACGTATTGCCAGGCGTACCTGCGCCGTGTCCGTCTGCTCCGCCTTCGGCGCGACCGCCTCGGCCGTCCGGCCCTGCCAGACGACACAGGGCGCGCGCCCAGCGCCCGGCTGGGCCAACGGCATCAGAGTCCAGCCAGCCAGCGCGGGGGTCGCAAGGATCAGGATATTCAGTTGGACCAGCGTTTGCAGGAACATCGTTTCAGTATAGCATATAAACGCGCCGGGGGCGTCAAAAGTTTCCGACGGGCGAAGGGTCTAGCAGTTAAGGGGAGTGTATGCGGTAGCCCGTATATCGTCCCTGCGGATCTATGTACAGGTACAGCCAGGCCCGGTCAGTCCCCCATAGCATACTCAATTCTTCCCCCAGGTAATAATCATCCACCTCAGCGGCCTGCAAGTCGGACGGCTGAAAATACGTTTCCGATTTGTCCCCGTGCTTATAAGCGTTCAGGTGATGCCGCACCTCGGCTCGCGTGTAGACGTGATCCGGCGCTCCGAGCAGGGCCACCACTTGCGTTTCCGCCATTCCTGGACGCAAGTGATGACGTATAATGTCGTTCGCCATGTGACCGCGCCGGTTACTGCCGTCCTCACAAGATCGATCTTCCAGCCAGTCGTGCTGGTTGAACCGGAGCGTGTCGAAAGGGTTCAGATGAAACGGGTTGCCGCCAATTACCCAGCACACGGTCAGGCACCAAAGAAACCCCATCGTGACAAACACACCAAAACAGCCAGAAAGGAGTTTTGCAGGTTGGCTGATTCTCATCCCGCACCCTCAGCATTCCCGAACGAGCCAACCGGCGGCAGGTCGCCGCTGTGACGGGTGGTTTCTACCACAACCAGGCCGGGAGTTTCCACGAAATCTTCGAGCGCGGGCGCGGGCGCGTCCGTATAGGCGGCGATGTAGGTGTGCCAGCCGTTCGCGGGAACATCGAAGACGGCGAAGCAGAGCGAAAAGGTGAGATAACAGCGGTCCAAACGGCCTTTGCCGTCCGGCCCTTCCGTCATGTCGCGGACAGCCGAGGGAACACGCCGGCCCGCGTCCGTGACCACGACTGGCGGCAGCGGCACAGCGCGAGGCCAGGACATGGCGGCGCGGAAAACGGCGACGCCGCTCACAGGCTGATCGGTCTGGTTGAAGACGACCAGGGCGCGCGAGGTTTCCGGGGCGTCCAAGCCGGTGTTGATGCGATCTGTGATTGCAGCCAAATCAGTCATTGCGGCAGGCCGCCGAAATAGAAGCTGACCGTGCCATGATAGGAACCCGCCGCGACGGCGGGTTGCCCCTGCGGGCCGCTTCGGGCGGCGGTGAGGAATTTGCTGCCCATTGGCGGAATGGCATGGAGGAAAGAGAGACCCGCTGCGGGAACGCAGGGGTAGTGTTACGGGCCTCCCGGTTCTGCGGGGACTTCGGGGTCAGCACCTGGAGGAAAAGGTCATCCTGGCCCATGACCGCCGTAATCGGCCCTTCCGTGGTCTGGAACTGAACCCAGCGCACCTCGCTGAAATAGCCCTTGAACTCAGGGTACTTCCAGACCGCACTCCCGGTGATGGTATCGTTGTGGGTGTTGGACCAGACGCCCAGTGTTGCGCCTTCCTTCCGGTTCTTCCAGACGCGATAAGGCCCCTTCCCCAGCCAGGTCATCGCTTTGACATTCGCTTCCGGGTAGTCGAAGCCGACGCCGAAAAAGTCGTGAGGGCCGTCGAGGGCATAATCATAGTCCAGTTGCAGCCAGCCGTTGCTGCGAACGCGCCACCGCACGGCTTTCATGTTGCCGGTGTAGGCGGCGCTGACAACCGTGTCGCTCCCTTCCACGTGCTGCTCGATCTTCGCCAGCGTGGCCTCTCCAGCGGCAAGGCGCGGCCCGTTGGTCAGGGACCATGTTTGGGTGCCGCGCCGGACGGACACAAGCTGGCCGGTCTGCTTGCTGAAGGTCGCTGTCAGAGCGCCGCTGTGAACTTGAATCTCAGTGGCGGTCTCCGACGCCGTCGCTTTCGGGCCGCCCCGTGCGCTGGTGACGGCGCGGAAGTCTGCCGAGTGTGGGAGGGGCCAGACCCAGGTCCAAAGCGCGTGTCCTGTGGGATCGTCCGCCCGCACCGCCATCGCCTCGGCCTGACGCCAATTTGTCGGCAGACCCAGCTTGAGCGCGCCGACTGCGCCCGGCAGGAGGGAGGACGTCCGGGCGGTTCCCTGCGCGAGAACCGTGTCGGCGCTGCCGACAGCCCCTGGACGCCGGAACTTGCAAATCTGCCACGTGAAGCGGCACTGGCGGGCGTTCAGAAAATCGTACCGATTTTCAACGGTCAGAGTGCCGTTAAAGGTCGCCGGCAACTGCCGGGAGCGGCCTTCCCGAATAACGAGGGGCGACCAGACCTCCTTGATGGCGTAGTAACTGCCTTCCTTCTCACGGTACGGACCGACAATGCCGTCCGGCGCGTTGCTGCCGTGGCCGTCCAAATGGCCGTCGAGGTCTACGCGCTTGACGTCCTCATCCAAAAAGGCCCAGATGAAGCCGCCGCCCAGGACCTTACTCTGCCGCATGAGGTCCCAATAGTCCGCCAGCCCAGACCCCGCGCCCCCATCATAAATGCCGTGAAGGAACTCCGTCGGCAGGAAGACCGTGGTCCCGGCGGCAAGTTGCTGAGTGCGGGCGTAATCCGGGTAATGGGGGTCGGCGATGTCCCGGAAAACCCCGCCGCCGGGGTGCTGGACATGACGGCCCTGCGGGTCCCACAGCGCGAAATCATCGTCCAAACTCCGGTTCCAGCCGCCCTCGTTGGCGTTATCCCAGAACAGGATGGAGGGATGGTTTACGTCCCGCCCCACCATCTCCCGGACCAGCCGGTGGCCCGTGGGCGTGTCGTAGGCGTGCTGCCAGCCGCCCAGTTCGTCCAGGACGTACAGGCCCATCTCGTCGCAGTCGTCCAGAAAGTGCTGGTCGGGCGGATAGTGGGACATCCGCACGGCGTTCATGTTCATGTCCTTCATCAGCCCGATGTCCTGCCGACTGATCTTCTCGCTGGTGCAGCGCCCCGAATCCGGCCAGAACGAGTGGCGGTTGCTGCCTTTCAGGATGACGCGCCTGCCGTTGACGTAGATGCCGTCGCCGGGCCGCACCTCGACGGTCCGAAAGCCGAACCGCTGCCGGAGCGAGTGCAGGGTCGTCGCCCCGTGCTTCAAACGAACTTCGAGTTGATACAGATTCGGCGTCTCCGCCGTCCACAGCCGGGGCGCAGGAATTTGGGTTTGCAGGTGAATCGGTGCCTGGGTGTCGGCGGAGACGGGCTGCGAAAAGGGTTGGCCGACGGGGCTGCCTTTCAGGTCCAAGACCTGGGCCTCGACCCTGTCGCCGGGGCTGACGCCATTGCCGTAGACATCCACCGCCAGACTCCCATCGGCGCTCGCATTAATAGCCGTGCGCTCGATGAACCCGGACGGAACCGTTTCCAGCAGGACAGGCCGGTAGATACCGGCAAAGTTCCAGTAGTCGGCCCGGCGCTCGGCCCCATTGATCGAGGCATTGGCAGACTCTTCATCCACGGTCACTTCCAGCAGGTTCTCCTGACCGAACTTGACCAGAGGCGTGACCTCATACTGGAAGCGGTAGAAGCCGCCCTGATGAATCGGCCCGGCGGACTGGCCGTTGACCTGCACCTGCGTGTCGGTCATCACGCCTTCAAACACCAAAAGCACGCGCCGGGCCGACCAGGCGGCGGGCACTTGAAACGTCCGCTTGTAGCGCCCTTCAACTTGCGCTTCCCCCACAGGCGGGCCGGTCTGGTAAGTGAACCGACCGAACCCCTGAAGCTCCCAGTTCGACGGCACAGGGATTTGCGTCCACTGGTTGGCATGGCTGCCGGCGGTGCAGAAGAAGTCCCAGGGGACTGCATCGTCTTTGTCATGCCCGGAGAGGTACTGAATTTGTGTCTCCTGCGCCCTAACATTCGCGGCGCAGGACAACATGGAGAGCAGTGCCAGGACAAGGAAAAGGGTTTTACGGATCATAGTAATGATTAGACCTCTTGCATAAGCCCCCCGCCCTGAACGGCGGGGCTAATCAGTGCCCGCTGCCCGCCTGCGCGGGCGCAAGAGAGACCATCTTCAGCCCGCGCAGGCGGGGTTTATGCATTTTCTAGCCCAGGGGTTCAGCCCTGGGAGGACCTTATGCAAGAGGTCTATTGTATCGTTACCTGGGTTCACCAGAGATGAGCCATCTGCGTGAAGACCTTCACCGGAGCGGTCGTCACGAAGACCGAGAGGGGCGGCGAGGAAAACAAGCCGACGTTGTAGACCCACTTCTCGTACCACCAGGTTCCATTATCGAAGTCGCTCAGACGCCCGTTGTAGCGGACTCGCCCCCACTGCTGGGGAGAAAGGCGAAAGGCATCAACCTTCGCAGAGTAGCGTTCGGGCGCACCCTGACTCCGATCCCATTGATAAGCCACATGAAGTGCATCGTCGTCAAGGGCAAGAGTAATGCCGCCGACGTTGGGCGGGGAGTAGGGGGTAACGCCCAGGCTGCTGCTCGTCGGCGCGGCGAAGCCGTTCTTGGCGGTAAAGGTCGAGCGGTGGACAACATAGTCACCCGGCTTGGGTGCAGAGGCGAGCAACGGGAGGCTGACGGCTTCGGGGACACGGTTCCGAGGCAAAGCGTCCGTCCCCCCGCGCGAAGACTTGTCCCAATGGGTGCAGATCGCCTGGATGTAGACCGCAAGCGATGGGGAAACTTCTTCCTCGGTCTTGAGCATGGATGCTACTCACCCGTCCAGCGCTTGAAGACGAGGGTGGCGTTGTGGCCGCCGAAGCCGAAGGAGTTGGACAGGGCGATGTCTACCTGCTGCTCACGGGGCTTGTTGGGGACAAAGTCCAGATCGCATTCGGGGTCGGGATTATCCAAGTTCATGGTCGGCGGGAGGATGCCCCAGTGCAGGGCCAGCGTGGTGGCGATGGCCTCGATGGCGCCGGCTGCCCCGAGCAGATGCCCGGTCATGGATTTGGTAGAGGAGACGGCTAGGCGGCGGGCATGGGCGCCGAACACGGACTTAATGGCCTGGACTTCCAGAACGTCGCCGGCGGGGGTGCTGGTGCCGTGGGCATTGATGTAGCCGACCGCCTCGGGCGGGAGGCAGGCGCTCTTCAAGGCCGCCGTCATGGCGCGGGCGGCCCCCGCCCCTTCGGGGGCCGGATGGACCATGTCGTAGGCGTCGTTGCTCATGCCGTAGCCGATGACCTCGGCGTAGATCCTCGCGCCGCGTGACCGGGCAGTTTCGAGTTCTTCCAAGATGAGGATACCGCTGCCTTCGCCCAGGATAAAGCCGTCCCGTCCAATGTCGAAGGGGCGAGAAGCGTGCTCCGGGTCGTCGTTGCGCGTCGTCATGGCCTTCATGTTGGAGAAGCCGGCCATGGAGATCGGCACGACGGCGGCCTCGGTCCCACCGGCGACGACGGCATCGGCTTCGCCGCGCTTGATGACGAGGTAGGCATCGCCGAGTGAGTTGGTAGACGTGGCGCAGGCCGTCACAGCGGTCTCGCTCGGCCCCTGCGCCCCGAGCATCTTGGCGACGTTCCCGGTTCCCATGTTGGCGATCATCATGGGGATAAAGAAGGGGCTGACGCGGCCTAGGCCGCCCTCGATCAGTTTGCGGTGCTGCTCCTCGAAAGTCGCGATGCCGCCGATACCGCTGCCGATGAAGACACCGACGCGGGCGCGCGTTTCATTAGTGATGGGCAGGCCGGCATCGGCCACGGCCATTTTCGAGGCCGCAGCGGCGAACTGGGCGAAGCGGTCCATGCGCTTCGCCTCCTTCCGGTCCAGATAGTCTTCGGGGCGGAAGTCTTTGACCTGGGCGGCGATCCGGGTGGCGATGGCAGAGCAGTCAAAGTCCTCGACGAGACTGACGCCGCTGCGGCCGGCTAGGAGGCCCTGCCAATACTGTTCCATCCCGATGCCCAGCGGCGTGATCGCCCCCAGCCCGGTCACCACTACTCGTCGCTCGTTCGTCATAGTCACCAAAGAATTAAAAAGAAAGATGAAGAAAACGAAAGCCCGCCGCTCGGTGCAGCGGGCTATCGAAGGAAGTACGTTACTTAGATTTTTCGTCTATGTAGTTGACCGCTTCCTGAACCGTGGTGATCTTCTCGGCATCCTCATCTGGGATTTCGACATCGAATTCTTCTTCGAGGCCCATGACCAGCTCGACGACGTCCAGGGAGTCGGCTCCCAGATCATCCACAAAGGACGCCTGCGGGGTGACTTCGTCTTCGGCCACCTCGAGCTGCTCCACCACCACTTTTTTCACGCGATCAAAAGTCGACATGTCTTCTTCCTCCTCAGGATTACCTGTTCTTCTGCCTTACTATTCTTGTGCAATGATCGGCTTAATGACCGGCCTTTATGGGTCGTCCCGGCGTTGTTCATTACTATATCCAAACCGCCCCAGGTTGTCAAGACCTGACCAGCGAATTTTTCATGCCCCCTGACTCATCGCTTCTACGAACGCCTTGACATCGGTGCTGTCGCCGACACTGTAGACGCTCACATCCGGCGCCATTCGCTTCATCAGGCCCGCTAAGACCATTCCCGCCCCGACCTCGACAAATGTGTCGAAGCCATCAGCGATCAGCCGCCCGATGCTTTCTTCCCAGCGCACGGGATGATCAATCTGTGCGGCGAGGTTGGTCCTTATCTCGTTCGCCTGGGTCTCATACTCGGCCGTCAGGTTTGCCACGACGGGAAGGGTCGTGTCCAGGAGCGACGCATCTTGGAGGGCGAAGGTCATGGCTTCCACGGCAGGGGCCATGAGAGGCGAATGGAATGCCCCGGAAACAGCGAGCGGCATGACGCGCCTCGCCCCGTTCGTTTTCGCAATATCCGAGGCCCTGGCAACGCCATCGGGACTGCCCGAAATCACGACCTGCCCAGCGCCGTTGAAGTTGGCCGCCACGACGACACCCGCGCCGCTCGCCTCGGCTTCAGCACAGGCCGCCACCACTTGGGGGCCAGTGAGACCCAGAACGGCGGCCATCGCGCCGGGGTGGGACAGCGTCGCGCGGTGCATCTCCTGCGCCCGCCGTGCAACCAGATGCAGGCCCGTCTCGAAGTCGAACGCGCCTGCGGCGAAGAGAGCGGCGTACTCGCCCACGGAATGCCCCGCGACCGCCTGGGGCGGCGGCGCTCCGGCTTCCTCCAGCGCGCGCAGAGCAGCGACCGATGTCACATACAGCGCAGGCTGCGTGTAGATCGTCTGCCGCAGCGACTCCTTCGGCCCGTAGAAACAGAGCGTACTCAGCTTGGTCCCGATAACCGAGTCAGCCTCATCGAAGAGGGCCTGCGCCGCCGGGGAGTGCGCGCACAGGTTTTGCCCCATGCCGACAGTCTGCGACCCCTGGCCGGGGAAAATGTAAGCAATTTTAGCCATGATGGTGTCCCCGGCTCCAGCGGATAACGTTCGCGCCCCAGGTCAGGCCCGCGCCGAAGCCGACGAGGACCAGCAGGCTGCCCGGCTGGACGCGCCCGGCTTTGACGGCCTCGTCCAGCGCGAGCGGGATGGAGGCGGCGGAGGTGTTGCCGTAGCGGTCCAGGTTGACGACGACCTTCTCACGCGGCAGGCCCATCCGCTCGGCGGCCTTCTCAATGATGCGGATGTTGGCCTGATGCGGGATCAGCAGGTCAATGTCTGCCGCTGTCAGGTCAACGGCCTCGACGGCCCGCAGGGCAACCTCGCCCATGATCTGCACGGCGAACTTGTACACTTCCCGGCCGTTCTGATAGATCGTACCGGGGCGTTCCCCGCTGCGCGTGACACATAGAAGTTCGCCGCCCGTCCCGTCGGCCCCCAGGAGGCCGCCGAGGTAGCCGCCCTCGGAAACCTCGCCGACAACGACGGCACCCGCGCCGTCGCCGAAGAGGACGGCAGTGGCGCGGTCATCCCAGTTCAGGAGGCGCGAGAAGGTTTCGGCCCCGATGACGAGGACATGGCGGTTGGCGCCCGTCGCGACCATCTGAGCGGCGACGTGCAGCCCGTAGGCGAAGCCGGAACAGACTGCGCCTAGGTCAAAGGCCGCCGCGCTGGCCGCACCGAGGGCGGTCTGAACGACCGTGGCCGTCGAAGGGAAAGAGCCAGGGTAATCAGGCGTGGAACTAGCGACTATGATCAGGTCCAAGTCAGAAGCGGCCAGCCCCGCGTCCGCCAGCGCATTCCGAGCAGCGGCGGCGGCGAGGTCCGAGGTCAGGACGCCAGGCTCGACAAGGCAGCGGGCACGGATTCCAGTGCGGCTGGTGATCCACTCATCGGAAGTATCCATGCGCGCCGCGAGGTCATCATTGGTAACAACTTTGGGCGGGACGAACGAGCCGGTCCCTAGAATGCCGGCACGGCGCAGCAAGGGCGTTTGGGTCATGCCTTGCCTTCGAATCCAGGGAGTGCCTCGCGGATAGCCTGGACGTAGCCGCTGCCGGCAGCGGTGATTACTGTTCGCAGACCGCCGGCAATCGCTTTCGCATTTGAGCGGCCATGTCCGATAAAAGAGGCGCCGTTGACGCCCAGAAGTGGAGCGCCGCCGAATTCCGAGTAATGGACGCGCTGAGTCACACGCCGGAATATCTGGTTGATGACGTTCCGCGACTCGGCGATGAGGGGGTCCGCATCAACCTCACGCTGCAACAGGTCAAAGACCATTTCGGCCATGCCTTCCCCGCTTTTCAGCAGGACATTCCCATCAAAGCCGTCACAGACCACGACATCTACGGCATGTTCAAATACGTCCTTACCCTCGACATTGCCCCGAAAGTTGAGCGAGGTGGCCCGAAGGAGGCGATGCACTTCTTTGGTCAGCCCGTTCCCTTTGCCTTCTTCCCCGCCGATGTTAAGCAGGCCGACCTTTGGATTGGGGACCTTGAGTACCCGCTCGGCGTAGATCGCACCCAGCAGGGCGAACTGAAGCAGGTTACGGGGTGAGCAGTCCACATTGGCGCCGGCATCCAGAAGTAGGGCTTGCCCCTGGATTGTCGGAATGCTGGTGCCGAGGGCAGGGCGATCAATGCCGGGGATACGCCCGATGTCCAGCGTGGCAATCGCCATAGCCGCGCCCGTATTGCCGGCGCTGAAGGTGGCGTCCGCCTCGCCGTTCTTGACCATCATGCCTGCAACGACCAGGGACGAGTCCCGCTTGCGCCGCGTCGCCTGGACGGGGTGCTCCCCCATGGCGACCGACTGCGAGGCGTGCCGGATGGTCACAGTGCCTGGGACATTCTCGTGAGTATCCAGCACAGCCTGGATGGCGGCCTCATCGCCGACGAGGATGATCTGTACCCCCGCCGCGTTTCGGGCCACCTGGATCGCCCCTTGGATAACCTCGGCGGGCGCGTAATCGCCGCCCATCGCGTCAACCGCGATCTTCATGGGCATGATTTACTCTTCGGCAGTCACTTTTTCTTTGATAATGACCGCCTGTTTGCCATCATAAAAGCCGCACTCGGGGCAGGCGTGGTGATCCAGGCGATATTGGAAAACGGGGCAGCCGCCGCGCTGGGACGCAATGGGGCAGACGCTGGTACGGGCCAGGGTTGGCGGGGTCAGCTTGTAATGGGTGCGGCGCTTGCGAGTGCGCTGGTTGGAATGGCGTCGCTTCGGCAGTGGCATGGAACAAAGTTCTCCTCAAAACGAAAAGTTATTCTTTCAACAGTTGGCCCAGCGCGTGGAAGGGCGAGTTCTTCACCGCTTCCTCGTCTGCAGCCAGCGCTTCTTGAACGGGAATGCCCGGACAGTTCTCGCGGCACAGCGGCTGGAGCGGTGCATTCAGCAGGGCAGCCTGGCGAATCAGCACGTCGAGCTGCAATGTTTTACCGTCAAAGACGCGCCCGATCTCTTCCTCGACGACCTGCACGTCCTTGTCATGGCGGACGCCTTCTTCGACGACGTTGAGATCGAATTCTTCTTCCAGGTCCGCATGGATCGGCGCCCGGACCGGGTCCAGACACCGGCTGCATTCGAGTCCGATCACCGTATCTATCGGGCCGCGCACGAGGACCATCGTCCCCGTATTGGTGACGACGACGCGCCCGACGACGGGCGCGACGTACTCAACGTCCTCGTCGGTGTAGGGAGCTTCATGGATTTCGTAGACCTGCCGCATCCCTGGGGTTCGCAGCAGTTCCGTCAGATCATATCGCAGCATGGCGGCCGCCCTCACTTCCCGGCTCTTCCTGACAAACAACGCGAATTGGAGCGCAGAACATAAGACGGCCAAAGCCGCCCCATATTCTACCACAAAATCAGAAAAAACAAGCCATCGGGTATGTCTTTACCGCCGTGGTGCCGCCATTTCCGCTGCCCGGCCGTTCCCGTTGCCGTTGTGCGGCGGGACGCCGACAGCGACGCGCTGATCCAACTTCACCCGCCCGCGCTGGATAGTCGCCATCAGCTCGCCGACCTGCTTCTCCAAGTCGGTCATGACGCCGTGCGCGTACTCATCCGCCCCGTGCCGCAGGGACTGGGTCTCGTACTCGGCGGCGGCGACAATCTCGCGGGCTTGGGCGGTGGCGAGCCGGACGACTTCGCTCTGGCTAACCATCATCTCGGACTGCTGGTGGGAGTCGGCCAGCATCTTCTCCGCCCGCTGGCGCGAGTCCTCGACGGTCTGCTTGGCGGTCGCCTCGGCGGACAGCGTCATCTTGTTCGACTGCGCTTCGGCTTCGCGCAGCATCCGCTCGGCGTTGATACGCGACTCGCGGACGATCTCGTCGGCCTCCACAGTCGCGTCTTCCAGCGTCTGCTCGGCGGCCTCACGGGCGCCGTCCACGATCTTGTCGCTTTCCGCCGTCAGGCGGCTGGCGCGTTTGACCTCTTCGGGCAGCGACGCGCGGATCTTGTTGGTGATGTCCAAATAATCGTCGGGATGAAAGTCGATGGTCATGCCGACGAAGGTTCTCTGCCCCTCGATTAGCCGTTCCAGCTCGTTCAGCAGTTTGATGATGTCCATTGTGTCCCCCTATGTCGGGCGTTTCTTTTCGTATTTTCTTGGCAAGGTTTAGACGGTGGTTATCTGCGGTTGGCCCTTACCGGCCAAATTTTTGTTCCAAAGCGGGCCGGACGGCTTCGGGGACAAGCCCCGCGATGTCGCCGCCCAGTCGCGCAATCTCTTTGACAATACTGGATGACAGGTACGAGTGTTCCGCCGCCGTCATCAAAAAAATCGTTTCGACATTGGGCTGGAGATGCCGGTTGAGCAGGGCCATCTGGAACTCGTACTCGAAGTCCGAGACCGCCCGCAAGCCTTTGACGATGACTCGCGCGCCCTGCGCGACCACATACTCCACCAGCAGCGTCGGTGGCAGAGTCTCGACCTGGACAGTGGGCAACCCGGCGCAGGATTGGCGCAGCAGCGTCACCCTCTCCTCCGCCGTGAACAGCGGCGACTTGGTCGAGTTGGCGGCCACCAGCACGATCAGCGTCTCGAACATCCCCGCCGCGCGGGTGATGATGTCATAATGCCCGCTGGTCACGGGGTCAAAGCTGCCGGGATAGACGGCGATCATCGGGCACCATTCCAGCCGTGTTCAGGCGACGGTAAAGCAATCATCAATGAACTGCAACAATTTGATCATCTTCCGGCTTCTGAGATCGAGATCAGTGAACGGGTACTCAGCAGGCAACAAGATTATCCCTTTCTCCTCCCAGGGATACTCCGGGTTAGGGTGGTCTCCCCCATCAGGCGAAAGGTCTTCCACCTTTTGGGCCGTCTCAAGAAGGCTCGTGACATACGCTTTGAACTGGCTCACATTTGTGAAATGAGACGCGACGCGCAAATCCGGGCGTCTCCCGGCAAGTTTCACGAAGCTCACGAACGCATCATGCGTTTTCGCATACCTCGGACCGCCATGCGGTGTGAGAAACCCTTTCGCCAACTTCTCCGTCGTCATCTGCAAATAGTGCAACCGGTGGCAGAGCGGCGCTTCCTCCCGGTTCAACTTGAGCAGCATAGCGTAGTCTGATTTTGCTTGCTCTAAATAAGCGGTGCGCCAGTCCATGGCAGGTATCCTCTCAAAGAACTTCCGCGTCTTCCCATGTGCCCCATCCGGCAGGTAGGCGTAGCTTTCCTTCTTCTTCTGGTCGAATTAAAGTGACAGCCGAAGGATAGCGGATGCCGCTGCGGCTGTCCGGGCCGAAATAATAGGGCGCAATGGTTTCGTCTTCGAGCGTTGGCCGGCCCGTGGGATCAACATAGAGCAGCCTGATCTCTTCTGCCGAAGGGAACAAGAGTATTTTCAGCGTCGCCGGTTCAGCTTCTCGCGCGGCTTCCGCCAGCATCTGCGCCGTCGCTCGCATGTCATCGGTCATCACTTCTGCAATCACTGATGGATTCCTCCTAAGCAGGCAGTCTCTCGCTTCGCCATACCCTAGCCCCTAAGCAACCGAACAACGCCAACGACCATACAAGCGGGGTAGCCCAGTATAGCCGTAACAGAAGCCGCTCCGCGTTATGAACATCATCCTCTGAGGGCTGGACCACCTGCGAAAATGGTGAAGGAGCAATTACCTTTGCTCCAGTATTCTGCCCGGAATGAACAAACAAGGCCGACGAGGGCATTCCGAAGGCAATGATGCCGATGCTATACCCCGCGCAAATGTAAACCAGGGCTAAGGAACGTACTTGAGGCCGTGCCATCAGCCAAAATGTGATGCCGCCGAGAAGGATGCCGCCCAACCCTGTGAACAGGTACTGCCAAAGCGAGAATAAAGGGGCAAATCCCCCGACTGTCTCCCAAGCCCGCGCAAATATGGCATCAATGCACCTATCAAGAGCATAGAGGGCCACGCCACCTGAAACACAACCTGCCAGCACCAGTAGAATGATCTTCGCGTAGGCCATCGTATGCTTTGCTCTAACTCGCCGACAGGCCCAGGACGTTTTTGTATTTGCTCTTGACGACGGCTTTCAGGGCAGCGTGTTCGGGGCGGGCGAGCTTCGGATCCTCCTGCAAGAGCGTCCACGCTTCCTCACGGGCTTCTTTCAGGACGGGCACGTCGCGTACCACGTCCACGAACGGCAAGGGCTGGAGGCCGGACTGGCGGGTTCCGTAGAAGTCGCCCGGCCCGCGCAGCTTCAGGTCTTCCTCGGCGATGAGAAAACCGTCGGTCGTCTGCGCCATCGTCGTCAGGCGGGCGGAGCCGTCCTCGGTCTTTGGGTCGCCGATGAGCAGGCAGTACGACTGGGTATCGCCGCGCCCCACCCGCCCGCGTAACTGGTGAAGCTGGGCCATGCCGAACCGATCGGCGTCTTCGATGACGATGACCGAGGCATTGGGCACGTCCACGCCGACCTCGATGACCGTGGTGGAAACGAGAAGCTGCAACTCGCGGTCGCGGAAGCGGGTCATGGTGCCTTCCTTCTCCGAAGGCTTCATCTGGCCGTGCAACAGGCCAACCTTGTACTCGGTGAAGACGTGCGTCTGCAAGTGACCGGCCAGCTCGGTCGCAGCCCGCGCTTGCAGCTTCTCGTTTTCCTCGATCAGGCTGCAAATGACATATGCCTGGCGGCCTTCTTTTAACAGGCGACGCAGAGTCTCGTAGACGGCCTGCCGCTCGTGACCACGCTTCCAGTGCGTCTTGATAGGCTTGCGGCCCGGCGGTAACTGGTCAATGATGCTGACGTCGAGATCGCCGTAGACGGTCAATGTCAAGGTACGCGGGATCGGCGTCGCGGTCATCACCAGGACATCCGGCGAGAAGCCTTTCTGCTTCAGGGCCGCGCGCTGCATGACGCCGAAGCGGTGCTGCTCGTCCACGACGCCCAGACCCAGGCGGTGGAAGACGACGTCGTCCTGGATGAGTGCGTGAGTCCCGACCGCGATGTGCGTCTCGCCTGACGCGACCGAGGCCAGGGCGGCGCGCTTCTCTTTGGCAGGCAGGCTGCCGGACAGGAGCGAGACGGTGACACCCATCGACTCCATAATGCGCCGGATTCCCAAGTAGTGCTGCTCGGCGAGTATTTCGGTCGGGGCCATCAGGGCGGCCTGGTAGCCGTTGCGGACCGCAATCAAGAGGGCGGCCATGGCGACGACGGTCTTGCCCGCGCCGACATCGCCCTGAATCAGCCGGTTCATGGCGCGCGGCGAGGCCATGTCTTTCGCAAGTTCGCCGATGACGCGGGCTTGGGCGCCGGTCAGCGGGTACGGCAGGACCGCCTTTAGCTCCTCAATGGGACCGTTCGTTTCGGCAAAAACGGTGCCCTGCATTTTGTCGGCCTGACGCTTGCGGACGGCGAGCAGGAGCTGGAGGCCGAAGAACTCGTCGAAGACGAACCGGCGCTGGGCGGCCAACCGGGCGTCTTCCGTTTCGGGGAAGTGGATCGCGCGCAGCGCCTCAACCAGCGGCGGCAAAGCGCGCCGGTCCCGGAGCGAAAGCGAAAGCGTCTCCGAGGCCAGATGGCCGTACTCCTCCAGGGCGCTCCAGACGGCCCGGCGCACACGCGCTTGCAAGGCTCCCTCGGTCAATGGGTAAACCGGCACGATGCGGCCCGACGAGAGGGCGTCTTTGTCGTCTTCGGGCGCTTCCCATTCCACGTCAGTCATGTCCAGGCCGCCGCGCCCCGCGCGGGATGCCTTGCCGTAGGCGACGACAACTTTGCCGCGCAGCTTGTCAAACTGCTTTTTGAGATACCACTGGTTGAAGAAGACCAGGAAAGCGATGCCGCTGCGGTCGTCGAGGGCAACTTTGGTGAGTGTGACGCGCGACCGGGTCGGGATGTTTTCGACGCTGATCACCTTGCCGCTGATCGTTACCGCTTCGCCGTGGCGGACGTCGCAGATCGGCTTGAAGTGGGTCCGGTCCTCGTAGCGGCGCGGGTAGTGGCGCAGCAGGTCGCCGACCGTGTGGACGGCCAGGCCCTTGCCCAGAGCGGCGGCGAACTGCTCGGTGACGCCGGGCAGGCGTGTCACCAAGTCGTCCAGCGACTTCTCCGGTGCCTCTTCCGGCGCCTCTTCCGGCGCCTCTTCCGCCGGCAGAGCGTCTTCGGCTAAATCCTTCACCTTCGCGGCGCGTGTGACCATAGCGTGTCCAGACTGAAGCGTCCTGCCCCCTACATATAGTGGGCGCGTCAATTAACAGGTCATTATACGGGGTAAGCCATACAAAAGTCAAGGCAGGCCCCGTGCTGGAAGCCTGCCTTTTTATTCCATCCTTTTCAGGGAAGCCTAACCGTCAGGCATCTCCCGTTTGGCGGGGCGTGATGACGACGTACCTGTTCGGCTCATCTCCTTCGGAATAGGTCTCGACATCAGGATGATCGACCAGTGCGGTGTGAATGATGCGGCGCTCCATCGGGTTCAAGGCGTCCGTAATCGCCTCTTGACCCGTCTTCCCCACCTCGGCAGCCAGTTCATTGGCGAAATCCGCCAGCTTACGGGCGCGGCGGGCACGGTAGGAATCGGCGTCTACCGTGACGCGCAGGCGGCTCCCCTGTCCCTTGTTGGTCATCAGCATGAGCAGGTACTGGAGGGCGTCCAGCGTCTGCCCGTGCGTCCCCACGAGCAGGGAGGCGTCGGGGCCGGTGACAGCGAGTGTCAGCGTCTCCCGCTCAAGCGACTCGCGCGCCGCCTCCGCCGACAACTCGCCCAGCGTCAGCAAGGTTTGCAGATGAGACAGCGCCTGGGCGCTGGCGGTTTCGGGATCGGTGTCTGGCACGGGTGGGGCGGTTCCTCTCAGGTCGTTCCTCGGCATCATCGCTTTAACGTCGCTTTTTCTTGGGATGGACCTTCTTCGGCGCGATTACGCCCCTCGCGGTCGGCACCGTGCCGTTCGTCCGGGCCTCGCTTGCCTCGGCAATCGGCACGGTCCGGCCACTGCTGACGCGGTGGCTGCTGGTTCCGTTCCCATTGCCGTTCGTCGTAAAGGTCTTTGACTGGCCGCCGCCGGAGCCGTTCGGCAAGACGGGAAGCCCCTTGCTGCCGCCGTCACCTTCACTGCCTGCGGCTGGGGCATCGCCGGCCCTTTTCCGCATGTAATACTTCTGCTGGGCAGTGGACAAAATGTTGAAAATCAGGTAGTAAAGCACGAACGCCGACGGCAGGTGGTACTGGTAGAAGAAATACGTCGTCATAAACGGCGTCATGATCGTCATCATGCGCTGCGTCTCGGCCTGCTGCGGGTCCATGGAGGGCGTGATCGTCATCTTCTGGGTGACGTACATGGAGCCGGCGTAGAGCAGCAGCAGCGGCCAGTCGGGCTGGCCCAGATTGAGGGCCAGAATGCTGGGGAACAGATGCGACAGCGGGTTGCTGCTGATCCAAAGGAAGGTCCCGTGGGAGAACTGGAACTGGTAGAGCCGGATCATGTAATAGAGCAGGTACATGATCGGGATCGTCGGCAGCATCGTGATGCATCCCGCGGCGGGGTTAATGCCGTGATCCTTGTATAGCTCCATCATCTTGCGGCCCAGCAGCTCTTTGTCATTCTTGTGCTTGGCCTGCAATTCCGTCATGTACGGCTGGAGCTTCTGCATCGCCTTCATCGAGGCATACTGCTTGTTGGAGAGCGGCGTCAGGGCCAACTTGACCAGGACCGAAACCAGCAGGATGGCAACGAAGTAGGACCACGACTGCCTGCCCGTCAGGGCCACCAAGAAGTCCATGACACGGTAGAGGGTCGCCCCCAGGACATGGAACGGCGTGCTCTGGGGTGTGATGGTCTGGTTGAACTGGTCCAGGGCGTCCCCGACGCGCTTGATCTCCGGCAGGACGGGCTTGTCGTCGGGGAACGTGTTGTGCAGGGTCTGGAGGGACTGGATTGCGGCGTTCTTGTCCTGCAAGAAATTTTCTTCGAGCTTCGCCTGCTGCCGCAATGCCTCGCGGGCATAGGGGGTGTGGCCGAAGGCGCGGCTGCTGACGACCTGCTGAAGCTTCAGCACGGCCTGGTAGGCGCGGTTGTGCGCGGTCTGGGACTGGCCGGACGCGCGGGCGGCCAGCGCCTCCGCCTGGAGCCGCTGGGCGACTCCATAAGCTGGGGGCGCATTCGGGTCGCCAGGCGCCTGAGCGTTCAGGGCCGCCCCGGAAATCAGGAAAAACGCCGCGCAGAGCAATATCCGTGAGGCGGCGAGACAATTCTTCATCAATGCTCCCAAGTACAAGCGATCATTTACAGTGCGATTATTTCACCGGATCGTAGCCGCCCGGATGGAACGGGTGGCAGCGGCAGAGCCGATGGACGGCCATACCCAGCCCCCGGAGGGTCCCGTGCCGCAGGATAACCTGCACGGCATATTCCGAGCAGGTGGGGCGGAACCGGCAGACGGATGGCGTCCAGCGCGAGATGTACCGCTGGTACATACGAATGCCCCAGACCAAAACGTGCCCCATCATACCTCCGACTTAATCTGTCTCATGCTTTGGGAGCAGCCCCGCCTGACGGGCCAGGTCGGTCAGTTCCGCCGTCAGCGCCGCGAAGTCGGCTTCGGTGGCGGCGGTCCGGGCGACGAGGAGGGCGTCGTAAGGCCGGGGGCAGACCGGCAGCAGGTGGAGGCGGCTGATCTCACGCAGTCGGCGCTTCAAGCGGTTGCGGTCATGCGCGCGCTTGGCGATCTTTTTGCTGATCACGAAGCCAAGCCGAGAATGCTCCCCTTCGCGCGGCCCGCGCCAGCGGACATAAAGGACCAGGTGAGGCGAAGCCCAGGAGGAACGGCGCTTATAAACGGCCTGAAAGTCCCGGCTGCGTTTCAGGCGCGACCCTCGCGGCAGCATCGGCGGCTCTATGCTTTCTTATATGCTCTTGCTTATATGCTCTTGGGGATCGTGACGGTGTGCGTGACGCACAGCCTGTAGCGGCCCTTGGCGCGGCGGCGCTTGAGGACGTTGCGACCGTCCGGGGTGCTCATGCGAGCGCGGAAGCCGTGCGTTTTCATCTTGTGCCGGACGTTCGGCTGATAGGGGCGTTTCATGGGTTCGGGTCCTTCGTTGTCTTGGTCTGGGCGAAATGAGTGAACGATTATAGCACATCTCGCCCACGTTTCGCAAGGGCGCGGCGGGCTTGCTTGACAGGCGGGGCAGGCCGTGTTATACTGTGAAATCTTTTGGATGCCGAGAACCACCTTCGGCGGGGAGCAATCATCTTATGGCGGGATGGAAACTACGCAAAGATAAGACACAGGCCGAGACAGCGGCAACAGAACCTGAGACGGCGGTGGAGCCGGTCACGGCGGAGCCGATGACGGCGGAGGGCGGGGCAGAGATCTACAGCGCCCCCACTACGGATGAGGAGGCACCGATGCAATGGGGGACGCCCGTGGAGACGGAGCACGCGCCCTCATTCGACATGGAAACGGCTGGCGACCTGCACTTCGCGGATGAGGAAGGCCCGCTGAAGCTGATGGACTATTCCGCTCCGTTCACCGAAGACCTTCTTCCCCTCTCCGCCGCATCTGCTGAACCCATCATCGCCGCGCCGCCGCCGGTCGAAACGCCCCCGGCGGAGATGCCGACCCTTGCGACCCCCTCGTTCGACACGTCCCTGGCGGAACCCGGCGAGGCGGACGGCGATTTCACGTCCACGCTCCGCATGAGCCGCGAGGAGTTGGCTTCTGCCTTAGCCCCGCCCCCGCCCAGCGGGGTTCCTCCCGTCGCGCCTTTTGTCCTGGATACGCCATTGGTCTCGCCCGCCACCGAGGAAACGCCGCCCCGCCTGGTCGTTCGCATGGGGCGCCTCTCGGCGGCGTTTGACCTGACCAAAGAGGTCACGATCATCGGGCGGCCCGACAGCGAGATGCACTACTATCCCGATGTGGAGATAGACATGGACGACGCCGTTTCGCGCCGCCATGCGGAGATCATCCAGCGCGGCGCCACTTACTCCCTGGTAGACACGGGCAGCACTAACGGCACCCTGCTGAACGGCGAGTCGCTGCCCGCCCATGAGGAGCGGCTGCTCACGCACGGCGACCGCATCCGGGTCGGCGAGCGGACAGAAATCATTTTTGAGTGAGTGCGCCCTCTGAATCGCGCGTTGTGGCGCAAAACGTCGCCGATATTTACCAGAAACCGGAGGCCGGTTCCGAACTGGCCTCGCAGGCGATCCTCGGCGACCCTGTCCGCGTGACGGATACTCAGGGCGACTTCTGCCGCGTGACGACTGAGGACCGCTATGGGGGCTGGATCGCTGCGCGCCTGCTTGTGCCAGAGCGTGACGATTCGGATTCGCTAACGACGACCATCGCGACCCTCTTTGCCGACGTTTTTTCCGCCCCGGACCCCCACGCTGAGATGCTGACCAAGCTGGTCGCCGGGACGAAGGTCATCCTCGCTCGACGCGCCGGCGTCGGCGACTGGGTTCCCCTTTCGCTCCCGGACGACCAGATCGGCTATGTCCACCGCGTCTCGCTGAACCTCACCCACTCCCGTCAGCCCCCGCAAGAACTTGACCTGCTGTGGGCGCTTGGTGATCGTGTCCCACGCGCAGACCTCATTGCCGCATTGGGCAGGAGCATCGTCGAAACCGCGAAGCGATTCATCGGCACTCCTTATCTGTGGGGCGGTTGCACCCCGTTCGGCATTGACTGCTCCGGGCTGACGCAGCTTGCCTATAAGCTGAACGGGGTGCAGCTTTTGCGCGATGCCGACTTGCAGTTCGGGGACCAGAGGTTTGGACGGGTAGAAGAAGGGCAGTCACTCGAAACGGCGATACTCGAAGACGGCGACCTGGTTGTCTTCAGCCGCCGCGCGGACAAGCAGCCGACACACATCGGACTGGCGCTCGGCGACGGTCGGTTCCTCCATGCGCGGGGCGGGCGCGGGGTGCGGATTGACGACTGCGACGAGCCGGAGTATGTGGAAAAGTATCTCGGCGCGGTCCGGCTGTCACCGGACGCCGAGTTTGCGGTCGAGGCTGCGTAAGAATGCGCTGTTCTCGATGACGCGGGACAGGGAATAGCGCTCGCACCAGAATTGGAAGCCGAGCAGGACGAGGACGAGGACCCCCTGCCAGACGGGGGCGAAGTAGATAGCTCCAGCGACGCCCAGCACCGCCCCAAAGGTGTTTGAGCCGGTGTCCCCCAGCATCGCCGCGCCGCCCGCGTCTACAGGGTAGAGAATCAGGGCGAAGGCGACCGCCGTCCACAGGAGAAAACCAGCCCCCAAGGTGTGCTGCGAGAAAAGCACAATGCCGATCGTGGCCGAGCCGACGAAGAACCCGAACAGGCAGCGGCCCGGACGCAAGTCCAGCAGGTTCAGCGTGTTGGCGGACAGCGCGATCAGCAAGCCTGCCAGCAGGGCATAGCCCAACGGCTTGGGCGAGACGATTAAAAACCCTGCCGTCAGACTGAGCAGGCTGCCGCCAATCGCCTTGGCCGCCCCGGTCGTCAGGCGGCCCCGCGCCAGCGCCTGGAAGTGGCCCCCAAACCCGCCGACCTTGCGGTCGCCTTTCAGATCATCCAGCAGCCCCAGCCCGCCGAAGCCCAGCGTGACCAGGAAATAGACGGCGGCGAGACTGGTATGCAGGCCCTGCCAGAACCACTCCCCCCCGTAAAAGAACTCGCCGCCGAGCACGAATGCCAGCCCGGCGACCATGGGGATGCGGTTCCCGCGAAAGTTCGGGCGGCGCAGATCGTAGCGGCGGACGAGCCAGGCCGTACCGCCGAAGCCGAAGGCCAGGCCAACGATCAGGACGAGGTACTCAGGCCAAATCATGGGACCCACCCCGCCGCATGAAGAACCCACCCCGCCGCAAGCGGCTCCCCTCCCGAAACGGGAAGGGCAAGAGGTTTGGAAAGAGGGGAAAGGCTTAACCTCTGCCTCCTCGCGTTTCGGGAGGAGTACCCGCGAAGCGGGGGAGGTGGGTTCCTCACTTCGTCATCGCCAGCGGCACGAACGTCCGGGCGCGGATGCTGACGGCCTGCGCGATGCGCTCGGCTACCTCGCGGAAAACCTGGGCGTAAGGGCCGTTTGGACTGGCGACCACGGACGGCGTCCCCTCGTCGGCCTCGGCCCCGATCTCCAGGGCCAGCGGGATGCCGCCGAAGAACGGCACGTCCAGCGCTTCGGCCGCTTGCTGCCCGCCGCCGTGGGAAAAGACATGGTGGCGTGAGTTGCAGGTCGGACAGAGGAAGTAGGACATGTTCTCGACGATGCCCAGGATGGGTACGTCCAGCCGCTTGAACATGGACACGGCCTTGACCGCCACGGCGGCGGCCAGGTCCTGCGGGGTCATCACGACGACCGCGCCCGACAGCGGGATGGCCTGAGCCAAGGTGAGCTGGGCATCGCCCGTGCCCGGCGGCAGGTCCACGATGAGGTAGTCAATCTCGCCCCACTCGACGTCGCGCAGGAACTGCTGCACAGCCTTGGCGACCATCGGCCCGCGCCAAATGACGGCCGCGCCGCCCGGCTGCAAGAAGCCCATCGAGATGATCTTGACGCCGTACTGCTCGATCGGCAGCAGCTTTTCCTTCTTCTCGTCCACGAGAGGCTGCTTGTCCTCGACGCCCATGATGATGGGAATGGACGGGCCGTAAATGTCGGCGTCCATCAGGCCGACCTTGGCCCCCATCTGGGCCAGGGCGCAGGCGATGTTGGCCGAGACGGTGCTTTTGCCCACCCCGCCCTTGCCCGACGCGATGGCGACGATGTTCTTGACGCCCGGAATCGCCTGCTGGGTCGGGATGCCCTTGCCCGTGTTGGCGCGGACGACGGCGGTCATCTCGATCTTGATCTCGCGGACGCCTGCAATGGCTCCGACCTCCTCACGGCACATGCGCTCGATCTCTTCCTTGAGCGGGCAGGCGGGCGTGGTCAGCTCGACGGTAAAGGCGACGTCCGGCCCGTCCACGACGACGTTCTTGATCATGCCGAGCGTCACGAGGTCTTTATGGAAATCCGGGTCAATGACGCGCCGCAGCGCGCCGAGAACCTCATCCTGTGTAATCGTTCTGTCTTGCGTCATAGCCATTAGGGGTACAATCCTCCCAAAGAGTGTACCCCTTCCCGAAAGGCCCTGTCAAACCATGTCCCTTCTCAATCGCCTCTTCCCGTCCCGCCCCGCCCCCACCCCCGCCGATGCGGGCCAGACGCCGGGCCAGTGGCGCTCTCTGCTGATCCCCGCCGTGGACCAGCCCTATTCCAACCGCGCTCTGGAAGTCGCTTTCCGGCTGGCGCAGGGGACGGACGCACGCATTCAGCTTGCCTACCTGATCGAAGTCCCGCGCATCCTGCCGCTGAACGCCGCCTTGCCCGATGCCGAGGCTGTCGCAGCCAACGCCCTCCACATCGCCGAGCGCGCAGCCATCCCGTACAAGGTGAACGTCGAGTCGGTCATCCACCGCACCCGCAAGGCGCACGAGCGCATCCTGTCGCTGATCCCCGAAGAAAAAGTGGACCTGCTTGTCCTCGGCGCGCGCCCGGACCGCACGCGCGGCCTGCCCGGCGACATGGCCCGCGAGCTGTTCCTCGCCGCCCCCTGCGAGGTGATTGTAGACTACATCGCCAACGAGAAATGACCCGCCGACTAGGGAGTGGCGGGTATACTCTGTTGGGAGACAATACAATGCTGGAAGACTACTTCGATTTCTTAGCGCCCGATGACATCCGCCTCAAAGGGAGCCGCATCGGGATCGAGTCAATCCTTTACGAACACATCTATCGTGCCCAGAGCATGGAATCGATCCGGGAGGCTTTCCCTAGCCTGACTCTGGAGCAAGTCTACGCGACGATTCTGTACTACTTGCGGAACAAGCAGAGCATGAATGATTACCTTGCGGAATGGCTGGAGTTTGGCCGCCGTGCGAGAGCCGAGCAAGACAAAAACCCGTCGCCTGCCGTCGCTCGTCTTCGCGCCCTGAAAGTGGAGATCGCAGCCTCCGGCCTGTCCCCGGAACGCTACCTGCGTGAGCGGACCGACGCGCACGAATCAGGCGCAGAACGTCTGATCGCGGCATAGACACCTCATGCCCATTCAGTATCTGCTCGACGAACATATGCCGCCCGCTTATCGGACGCAGTTGTTGTCCCGGGAGTCAAACTTGACCATCTGGAAGATCGGAATGCCCGGTGTCCCGCCATCGGGGACACTTGATCCAAGTATACTACTTTGGTGCGAGATGAACAACTTCATCCTAGTGACTAACAACCGTAAATCCATGCCGGTCCATCTGGCCGATCACCTCGCGGCGGGTCATCACGTCCCCGGCATCCTCACGGTGGACATTACCCGCGACATGGCTCAGAACCTGGACGACCTGCTCCTGGTCGCTCTTGCCGCCGTCCCAGGCGAGTACGCGGACCGCATCGTGTACTTGCCCCTCTAATGCGCGGCCTGCCCGGCGACATGGCCCGCGAGCTGTTCCTCGCCGCCCCCTGCGAGGTCATCGTAGATTACATCGCCAACGAGAAGTAATTAGCGAAGCAGCATTGGCTCTGCATCAATCTGCATTCCCCGCTTGTCCAGGAACAGTTTCAGTTGCCCAAACGCCTGCATCCGGTGCGTTCGGCTTGAGAAGGTCCAAGAGGAGAGGCGGAACTGCGTCCCGCGCGGGAACTGGGCCAGTTTGCTTTCCAGCGCGGTTAGCGAGGATAAGTCCCCATACTGTGCCACCGACCACTTAACCCTCCCCTCCTCGAAGCTGATGCGGATCGGCCCCGCCCAATTTCGTAACAAGTAGGCAACATTTGCACGCCCTTCTACCGTGACGCAGAGGCTCTCCAGAGCCTGAAGCTTCGCCCTGTCCGCCAGCCAGCCGGGGGCGGCCGCCAGCGCCTAGGTCAGTGCAGCTTCCAGTTGTCTGGGAACAGGAAATGTAATCTGCTCGGTCGGCTCCATCTGCTCGGCCTTCCCGGCCCACTGCTGATGCCACTCGCGCATTCGCGCCCAGAGCGGCGCTTCGGCGGCCCTTGACCCATAAGTGCCGAGCGTCCTGACGGCATCAGCGATTACCTCCGGGTCGGGATCATGCAGATGGCTGATTGCGAGGCGTTCCACGTCCGGGTCAGGGCCGGGGATGAGAGCAGCGACACCACTCAGGATGTACCGATAGTGAAAACTTCCAGTGCGCGATGCCAGCGTCCTTTCCTTGCCCGACACCATAGGCGTGGTCCGTCCGCAGGAAGCAGGTCAGCAGATTGGATTTCCCGTAGCCGCCCTATCCGCTGCCCCCGTCCCCATACGCCGCTTTGACGCGCGGCAGGATGGCTCGTGTGCCGTACCGCTTCACCAGACCGGTTGGAAGTTGCTCACTGCCCTTCGGGTCTCGCTTGTAAATTTCCAGATTGGCGGCGAGGATGGTATCAAGGGCGGGCAGTGTTTTGTCCGGCAGGGAACACAGCGTGGGCAGACCTAAGCGCGGGTGGAGGCTCTTGATTTCCGCCAGCAGAAGAGCGCGGCCCTCGGCGGGAGACAGTTCCGAAAAGCGGCGCAGGGCCAGACTGTAAAACTGCACCATCTCAATAGCGAGTGCCATTGCAGTTTTTTATTGGCCCGTGTCACCACTGAAACGCGCGTCTCGTATTTTGAGTAAGCCAGCTAACTCCTTGCTGGGTATAACCCCACAAACCGCCGCTTCTACAATTCATGCTTTCTACCCTCTCCAAAAACGAACGGATACTGTTGGCGAATAGTCCGTCGCTCTTGCAGAGCCTTCCAGATCGCTGCCGTAAGTAGGCAAGCTTCAGAAGCGGGTTCGGCACACTCAGCAATTCGCCAACAGTATCCGAACGATGCTGAAACGATCTACGAGACATCTGAAGAACGTGCGAAAGCGAGCGTTGAAGCGGTTCCCACCCCCAGTTCAGGCGCGATGCTCGGCCCGCAAAAACACGGGATTTCCCCCCAGGTCCTCCTTAAAACAGTAATTTGACGGGCCTGCAAGTCTCCTAGTGGCATGGTTCGTGCTATTGAGTTGAGTATCACCACACGAGAAGGAGTTTTTGAAGTGAACGCAAGTACCAGGATCTTATCCACAGCATTGACCACTTTCGCCCTTGCAGGACTGGGCATGACGCATTCCACGTCCGCCAACCCGCCTTCGCAGGCAGGCTCCCCGAGCGCAACCACCTGCACGACCGGGACCACAACTGTCTTCACCTACGACACCCCAGGCGACAAGCAGAAGGGCGACAAGCAGGAGAGCGACAAGCAGGAGAGCGACAAGCAGGAGAGCGACAAGCAGGACGGCGACAAGCAGGAGAGCAACAAGCAGGACGGCGACAAGCAGGACGGCGACAAGCAGGAGAGCGACAAGCAGAAGGGCGACAAGCAGGACGGCGACAAGCAGAAGGGCGACAAGCAGGACGGCGACAAGCAGAAAGGCGACGATGAGGAAACTAAATGTCCCATTCCGGGCGGCACCCCCGGCGGGAGCGGCCCGCCCGCGCCAGTTCCTGAACCGGGTTCGATCGCCACGATGTCTTTGGGCGCTCTGGGCACCGTCATCCTGATCCTGCGCGCTCGCAAGACCCGTTCCGGTGGCAGTCCTCTTTAATACGCGCAGTACCCTTTGATGCCTTCGAGATGAACGTGACCCGTCATCTTCTAGAGATCTAAACGGTCGCTTGATCCTTATCATCAAAGGACCGGGCGGCCGTTTTCAATTGCTCCTCCTCTTTCAGTTGCTCCTCCTCCCGGCCTACAGCTCGTAAACGAACGATTCTGAGACGCCAGCCAGCAGCGCCCGATCCCCCCAGGATTAGGCGCTTTTTCGTTTCAAAGCCGTTCAGAAATTAGTGCCTAATGAGTTGCTTTGCGGAGCGGGTTTCTGTATAATAGCTGCTGACAGCACCGCAACAAGGAGAACCAGCCGATGAGCCTGTTAATCAACCTCACGCCCGCCGAGGAAGCCCAGCTTTCCACCGCCGCGATGCAGACCGGCCTTGCCCCGGAAGCATTCGCTGAGAAGCTGGTACGGGACCACTTGCCGACTTCCGTCCCTGCCGTTGACCTGGATAAGAAGCTACGCCAGTGGCAGGAACAGGACGGCACCAGGCTCATCCGCCCCGGACCGCCGCCGAGCTTTTCGCGCAATGGGACAAGGACGCGGCCCGACTGACGGATGAGGAGCGCGACGCCGGGGATCGGTTTTGGGAGGACTTTCAGAAGGGCATCACCGAGACCCGCACGGCGCTCGGTATGAGACAACTCTGATGATTATCATTCTGGACACGTTCCTCACCAGCAGCAACGGCAAGATACCCGGAAGAACTCCCACCCCGCTTGACCAGTGCCGCCAATGGATTACCGCCTGCGAGACAGGGGGACACCGCATTCTCATCCCGGCAATCTCCTACTGACCGCCTCGCCCTCGACGAACCTCATGCTGATGCGGTAGCCTTGCAGCAACTTCAGCCCCATCCGGGGTTCCCAGCCGCCGGCCAGGATGTCTACATCCCGCGCCTCGCCCACAAGCAGGATGCGGGCCGGGTGTATGGTTGCCTCGACGTTGCTGCCGTCCGGGAACTCGACCGTGCGCGTCCCCGTCTGGGGCAGGCCGAGGGCGGTGACTTCGGCGGCGGGAAGGAGCAAGGCTTCCCCCAAGCCGGTGGAAAGCAGGACAGGAATCTTTTTCTCCTGCCCGTCCGCACCCTGAATGACGATTGGCACCAAAGGGCGCAAGTCCGCGCCGATTCTGCCGACGACCATGGTCATGTCTCCTTAACGCAACCGTAATCGTCCAAGCGGTTGAAAACCGCTCGCTAAACAGCGGCGTCCTTCGGACGTTTCGGAACGCCGCGTCTGCCGATTCCGTCCGAAGGACGCCTTGCCTAGCGAGGGATTTTCAATCCCTCGTTCTCTCACAAATCCAGCAGGATGGGCAGGATCATGGGGCGGCGGGCGGTCTTCTTGTAGAGGAACTTGCCCACGGCGTCGCGCAGGTCCTGCTGGACGACCAGCCAGTCGTTGTCCTCTTCGGGCAGGTTCTTGATCTTGTCCACGATGACTTGCTTGATCTGCTCGACCAGTTCTTCCGACTGGTCCATGTAGACAAAGCCGCGCGAGATGACCTCGGGGCCGGAGACGATCTCGCCGGTCTCTTGGGAGACGCCGACGACCAGCACCAAAAAGCCGTCCGTGCCGATGTGCAAGCGGTCGCGCAGAACGATGTCGCTGACGTCGCCGATACCGGTGCCGTCAATCAGCACCGCGCCGCTCTTCTCGACGCGGCCCACGACGCCGGCCACATCCTCGCCGACCTCGACGATGTCGCCGATCTCGGCCCGGATGATGTCTTCCGGCGGCCAGCCCATCTCCTCGGCGATCTTGGAGTACATGTGCAGCATCCGGTACTCGCCGTGGACGGGCATGACGTACTGCGGCTCGACGATGTTGAGCATCAGCTTCAGCTCTTCCGCGTAGCCGTGGCCGGAGACGTGGACCTTGGCGATACTGTCGTAGAAGACGTTCGCGCCCCGCCGGAACAGGTGGTTGATTGTCCGGTACACGGCGTCCTCGTTGCCGGGGATGGCCGAGGCGGACAGGATGACCGAGTCGCCCGCCACGATCTTGATCTTGCGGTGGTCGTCCACGGCGATGCGCGAGAGGGCAGCCATCGGCTCGCCCTGCGAGCCGGTCGTGATGACCGTCACCTGCTGCGGGAAGTAGTCTTCGATCTCATCGGCCCGAATGCGCGTGCCTTCGGGGACGCGCAGATACCCCATCTGCTGGGCCATCTCCATGTTGCGCTCCATTGAGCGGCCCATGAGCGCAACCTTGCGGCCGTACTTGACGGAGAAGTCAATCGCCTGCTGGACCCGGTGGACGTTGGACGCGAAACAGGCCATGATGATCCGGCGCGGGGCATTTTTGAAGATCGCGTCGAAGGCATCCCCAACATTGCGCTCGGAAGGCACGAAGCCGGGCCGCTCGACGTTGGTGCAGTCGGACAGCAGGACGAGGACGCCCTCCTGGCCGATGCGGGTCAGGCGGGCGATGTCGAAAAGCTGGCCGTCCACGGGCGTCTGGTCGAACTTGAAGTCGCCCGTATGCACCAGGGTTCCCGCTGGCGTATGCACGGCGAAACCCACGGCGTCGGGGATGGAATGGGCGACGCGGAACGGCTCGATGTCGAACAGGCCGACTTTGAACCGGTCCTCGGCGCTGAACGTGTGCAGCTTGGCGCGGTCGAGCACTTTGTACTCACTCAGCTTGCCCTTCGTGAAGCCGATGGTGAGGCGCGTGCCGTAGACGGGGACGTTGAGCTGTTTCAGGACGAAGGCCAGTGAGCCGATATGGTCCTCGTGGCCGTGGGTCAGGATGATGCCCTTGACCATGTCCTTGTGTTCGAGGAGATAAGAAATATCGGGGATGACCAGGTCAACCCCAAGCTGGTCCGCACCGGGGAAGGCCAGCCCGCAGTCAATGACGAGGATTTCGTCGCCGCAGCGGACGGCGGTCATGTTCTTGCCGATCTCGCCGATCCCGCCGAGCGGGATGATTTGGAGTGTGCCGGTGCTCGTTTTAGCACTCGCTGTTTTGGTACTTGCTTTAGTACCTGCTTTGGTGGTTTGTGTTGTCATAATGTGGTTCGGATGCTCTTGTTTGGCCGGCATGGCGTCAGCCGCGCAGCAGCCCATAATCTTTCAACGCGGCATGAATAAGGCCGCGCTCTTTGTCACTCGCCTCGACCAGCGGCAGGCGGACGCGGCTGGACGGCAGGACATCCATCATCGCGAGGGCTGTCTTGGTCGGGACGGGGCTGGGGGCGCTGAACATCGCCCTCGTGATAGACAGGGTATTCAGGTGAAGACGACGGGCGGTTTCAAAATCACCCTGGAAGAACGCTTGGTGCATCTTCTGCAAATCGGGGCCGACGACGTGCGAGATCACGCTGATGTTCCCCACCCCGCCCAGCGCGAGGATGGGCAAGTTCACCTCGTCCGCGCCGCCGTACACCTGGAACCCGGTGGGAGCGCCCAGGATGATCTCGCCGACCTGATCCAGCAGTTTGCTGGCCTCTTTGATGGCGACGATGTTCTCGATCTGGGCCAGGCGCAGCACGGTCGCCGCTTCCAGGTTGACGCTGGTACGCGCCGGCACGTTATAAAGCACAAGGGGTACCGGGGTCGCTTCAGCGACGGCCTTGTAGTGCTGGTACAGGCCCTCCTGGGAAGGCTTGTTGTAATAGGGAGTGACAACTAAAAGGCCGTCCACGCCGGTATCTCCCGCCGCCCGCGACAATTCAACTGTCTCCGCAGTGTCGTAGCTGCCTGTTCCGGCCAGGACTTTGGACCGGCCCCCGACGGCCTTGACGACGGTTTCATACATCCGCATCTTCTCGTCCAGGCTGAGGGTCGCGCTTTCGCCGGTCGTGCCCGTGACGACCAGGCCATCGGAGCCGTGTTCGGTCAGCCACTGCGCGATACGCCCGGTCTCGCCGTAATCCACATGCCCCGCTGCATCGAACGGCGTGATCATGGCGGTTAAAACGCGGCCAAAGATCGGCTCAGGATTTGCCATAGGTCTTCCTCAAAAGATTCTGCTCGACAAGGCTTTCGGCAATCTGGACGGCATTGGTTGCCGCGCCTTTACGCAGGTTGTCGCTGACGACCCAAAAGTTCAGGCCGTTCGGGTTGCCCAGATCCTGCCGAATGCGGCCCACAAACGTCGTGTCCTTGCCCGCAGCAAAGAGAGGAGTCGGGTAGGCGCGGTATGGGTCCGCCCCGCCGGTCTCATCCAGGACGGCAATGCCCGGCGCGTCGTGCCAGAGCGCGCGGGCGTCTGCGGGCGTGATCGGGCGCTCAGTCTCGATGTAGACCGCCTCGGAGTGTCCGACGAAGACCGGGACGCGGGCCGTGACGAGGGGCGTGATGCGGATCGTGTCATCGCCCATGATCTTGTGCGTCTCATGGACCAACTTCATCTCTTCCGACGTGTAACCCCCGTCGTCGAAGCCGCCGATCTGCGGGATGACATTGGCGGCGATCTGTACGGCAAATGCCGGGCCGGGCTGCGTAATGGCGCGGCCTTCGGACAGCGCCACGTTCTGGTCCTTCAGCTCTTCAACTGCTGCGCCGCCCGCGCCGGAAACCGCCTGATAGGTCGCGACCAGAACGCGCGTGACCCGTACCGCGTCGTGCAGCGGCTTCAGCGCCAGGACGAGCTGTGCGGTCGAGCAGTTCGGATTGGCGACGATGCCTTCGTGGCGTTTGAGGGATTCGGCGTTGACTTCGGGGACCACGAGCGGGACGTCGGCCCGCATCCGAAAGTCCGCGCCATTGTCAATGATGACCGCGCCGCGCTTTACGGCCTCCGGGCCGAAGGTGACAGCCGCACCCCTCTCGCCTTCGGTGCCGGCGAAGAGGGCGATGTCTATGCCCTCGAATGCTTCGGGCGTCGTGGCACGGACGGCGTAGTCACGCCCGTCTACCATGAGCGTCCGCTCGCTGCGGGCCAGGACGCGCACCTCGCGAGCCGGAAACTGATGTTCGGCAAGGACACGCAGCA
>JAABUH010000398.1_pt1 | contig 64474 bp, 78 predicted proteins | sample 5559121 | NCBI WGS metagenome assembly JAABUH01 (sample SAMN10711871, study PRJNA513364) | rock metagenome | isolation source: Antarctica rocks | place: Antarctica: Victoria Land, Battleship Promontory nord | collected 2015-12-28 | reverse complement strand
TCTACGCGGACTAGTGCAATCGATCAGATGACTAGTTGTCGGCGGGTGAGGCAGAAAAACCAAAGCCGCTATGACACGCAATAGGTGTAGAAAATCACTCAACCGCCTTATCTTCCGCACAGACCCCGATGTCTGGGTGCGTGCTCGAGCTCGGACTGATTGGCTTGGACGCATGTGGTAGTTTGTGAGGGATGGCTTTTTTTAGTTTATTTATTTTCACTGTTCTGATCAAACGGGATGCAATCCCGAGTGATGCTCGATGGCTAAGTTTTGTTTTCAGCGTACTGGCTTGCAACTTGATGTGGGTTCGATATGCTATTCGGAGTAAACCCGTCATCGGATCCTTGTACTCCGTATGCCTAGCCAGCCCTAACGGCCGAGTCGGCTGAGAATCGACACATCTCATTTTCACTCAAAGGGCTAATATGAGGCGGGTCATGGAAACTACGGACAGGCCTGGTGATAGACGTCATTCACGTGTCGCGTTCTCAATATCGATCCTCATCGTTCGTCATGGATATTCAGGGCGTTGATGGGAGGTACCGTCGAATGTAGGTTGTTGGTTGGAATAGGTACATTAGGCAAGGAAAAGAGTCGTCTCCGTCAAAGAGTCATGTATGGGTGTCGTAGTAATCAGTGCCTCAAGATTCCAGGTCGAATCCATGACGAATTGATGGGATGGATCGTGCTGTGAGGCGTCGGGTATGAGGGTTGGCGCCGAGATGGATGGCTGAGGAAGGGAAGCAGGGAGGATGAATAGAGGGGGGAGGAGGGAGAGATGTGGGGAAGAATCAGATATCGGCACGAGCTGTCAACGTATCAGACTGACAATCGGTAAATTGGACCCCTTCCCGCGCGAGCCGGTCGATGTTCCGTGTCTTGATCTCGGATCCATAGCAGCTGAGGTCAGAGTATCCGAGATCTACGGTCCTACTTTTAGCACGGTCTATGTTTCTGACTGAGCTCCAGGCTTCAGCCTGGACAATCAGTCCGAAAAGAAAAATAAGCTTACCATCCGCGACGATGAGGAGAAAATTGGGGCGCTTGTCAGGCATTCTGGCAGATCGAAGGAGGACTGTAGTATCACCGATACGAGAGGAGCAGGTCCGGGGGTAATTCAGAGTTTTATACGTCCTGAGGTACAACACAAAAATCAGAGCAATGTTCGGCCTATATATCGTGGACTTGTTCCCACCTTATTGTACGATCGGCGCGCAGGCTCACCAATAAGGGTTGTGAAGTCCAGTCCGGCAGCATGGGGATCCATTATCTAAAAGGAAGCTAGCAGTTTCAGCAGATGCGGGGATTCAGGGCTCTCGCGCCAGCAGCGGACCTGTGTGGCAACCCGCCTCCTTGGCCTCGTCTTCCCACCCTGGCGTCAGCTTCAAAACTTAGGGTCAGTCGAGTCGTTCTTCTCGTCACGGCTCACGGAGAACTCCATAGCGAGCAACACTTCCTTCTGTCCTTCGTCCATAACCATGTCAGTAAACACCTTGTCATTGTAACATCTCGCCCACAACCGTCTCTGAAATCATGATCCGTACGAATTACACTCCCCTAGTCCTCGAGTCAAACGACAAGGAGGAGTCACATTAAGCAATCGTCTTCACCACGACCGTTCCCACTTCTACCCATACCCAACCTTCCATGGCACTGCTCCCACAAACCCGGTCATACGCAGCTGTCCTCCTAAGGTCTGTGAGGTGCGCTTGTAACATGTGGTGTGAGGGGCGGACACCAGCCGAACGGGTCGGAGGTCCGAAGGTGATGGACGAACCCGGAGGACGTGAGGATAGTTGCGAGTCTCGTGAGTTCCAATTCGTGAGTCATTGACGACCGTCCTCGTACGAGCAAAGAAGCACCAGCGGTTGTGCTCCGACTTACGCCTACCAGTTTTATTCGTCTCAAACGCAGTCTGGCTCACTAGCGATCTCCCGAAAATATCAGAACTCGTTCGACTGAGGTACATGCCCCGTTCTCACCGCGAAGACTCTACACCGGATGACGCTAGTGAATTGCGCCAACAGTTCTTATTACCCTTAACCTCTCTTCATTGCGTTCTGATGCCTCCCAAGAACTCTCGCTCCCACCTCCCATTTCTTCTCCCTTGGTTTCAGATCGATGCAACACAACCAAAGGTGGCATTCCGGATGGACGGATTGGAACGGTGGACGGAACGCACAAGTAGAAAGGCAGATGCGGAAAGTGGTGAGGGTCGTGACCGGCTGAATGTAAAACCGTAGGAAGGGTCGCTGTATTGGAGGAGCGGATCGGAAAGACTACCGGCCGAAAGAGGAATGGGGAAAAGGGATGCAAGGAGGATGATACAAGGGCGAGTCGGTATTGCCGTACGAGACTGAAATAGATGAGTAGGGAAGTGACAGTGTCGGGGTCGAGCCTGTAGAGCAAAGGAGGAAGGGAAAGGGTGAAGTCAGCGAATGAACGAGCATCGCCGTTCGGCAACTCCTTTTTCGCGCGACAACCCTCACCACCCCAGCTGCACCCTCACAAGCAGTCCTTAAGGTCCGGACAATCCCCCTTTCCTGGCACTTCGTTGAATGGGCAATCTCCTTGCTTCTTCAGATGATACACCCCCGGGTTGTACTTGCAGTGGATCTGATGTGCTTTACACATCCCGCCTCCCTTGGTCGGACGGCAATTGTCCTGATTCCCGTTCTCGTATGGGCAGTGGTGGCTCGTTGTCTTGTCGTTAGGCATAGTCTGAATGTGACTTCGTAGTGAGTGGATGTATTACACTGGTGTAATGTGATGTGGGCTGTCAGTGGCGAATCATCAGCTTCTTGGAGTACTCATGGAATACATATGCATCGTGCCGCTTTTGTCCGAGGCGACGACCGCAGACCTCGGGGCCAGGAGCGAAGCGTGTGTATCACACAAAACTTCCAATGCGGCTGCCGCCACTTCAGATCATTTTGGCAATCGGAAGATTTGGTTCCGTGATTTTCCTTTGGGATGCCATCGAGGTCCCTTTGTCTTTTTACCATTTCTTGATTGATCGCCATACGGAAGTGATGTCTCTCACTGCATCGCGGTTACCGGAGCTTACTCAGCTCGGTGTCAAGAACGACGATGGCGATGACGGTAGGAGCGAAGGCTCAAGTACCCAATATTCGGAGGAACCCTTCGATTTGTTTCAAACCAGGATACTGTGTCACTTTTCCCGATTCGCCAGAACTCTCTTTCCCATAGACATCAAGACTATCCTCCCCGCCAACGTCGTGAGCTCTCTATCGGTCACCCGTCAAAAGGGAGGCGGTTTCAACCGGATCACCGAGCTGTCCCTATCCGTTTCAGGCGGAGATTCGAGTTCGATTTCGACTTCGAGATACATCTGGCGTACGCCTCGATATCTGAACAACGATGTGGCCCGTACAGCGCTCATGCTGCAATACCTCACCTCTCACACTAGTCTCCCGATCCCCACCGTTCTGTCCTTCTCCGGTACAGACGAAAACATCTCGGATCGATACATCCTCACCGACCTCCTTCCTGGTCGCAATCTGACTTCGGTATTGAACGACCTCAACTTGAGCTTGAGACAGAGATTGCAATTGGCCGAGAGGATGGCGGGAGTGATGGCAGATATCCATGGGGTTGTGATTCCGGGAGAGGAGGGTTTAATTGGGAATCTATGTGTCCATCCCGCATCCAATGTCCTGAGAGTCAAGACATTCGATCATCATCACTCTTTCGACTATGACTCGTCCTCCAATCCCAATGCATCGAGTGCTCCCCCTGCTCCCGTTCAAACCCTGCGCTCCTTCGTCCTCGCTCGTCTACAACGCCACCTCGATCGACTTGGAGGGAAGAGCGAGTGGTATCGAAGCGTCTATCTTCGATTGATCGAGGTCGCGAAAACGTTGTTGGACCCGGAAAGATTACCGGTCGATGTGGTTTGCAGATCGGTGTTTGTGCATTGTGACTTGATGCCGCGGAATATCCTCGTTGGGTTTGAGTCTGAGGGACAGGGACAGGGAGAGGAAGAGGCAGAGGGAGACAGAGATCTAGAAGGACTTAGTGTGATAGATGGCGCTGGGCGGTGGGAGGGTGGGATCGGCGGCAAGTTACAAGGTGGTGGAGAGGATGTGGGCGACGGTGAGGGCAAGGATGATAGAAAGGGACAGGATGAGCGCGAGGGTCAAAAAGCTACGCGTACAGATGAGGATTGGTGCCCGGGCAAAATTATAGAAGATCGGGACGATTTCACTCGGCAGTCGGACCAACTGCAGAACATCGGGGATGGTATCAGGAGCAAGAAGGAAAGAACCCACCATCCGGTCAGCTCTCGCTCCAAAAATCATCACCACCGCGAGAGCACGCGCGCCATACCCCGTCAATCTACCCCCTTACCTTACCTGCCTTCACAGGCGTGCCCGAGCCCACACAGGAGCATAACTGTCACCGGCATCCTCGACTGGGATCAATGCGAAGCATGGCCGCCTCTCGCAGCGTACACTTCGCCAAACTGGTTATGGAATGGATCACGGCACAGGGGTCCATCGTTGTCGAGGCAATGTCTGTCCCCATCGTCAAGTGACTCATCAACTTCGTCATGGTGGGACGCCGACCCGGACGAGGGGATTGACGGTATGCACCCGGACGATGCCCTCGTTCGTGACAGGTTCATACAATCTATCGAGACTCACATACCAGGCTACATCGAGACGATCCGACAAGGTCGACGCGCTGGTATCAAGCTGTTGAAGGGTTTCGCGATATCTGCAATCGGAGGTAAATATGAGGCAAGGCCGATTGATAAGTTGGAGAGGTTGGCGAGGCAGAGTAAGCAGGAAAGGCAGGCGAGGGAGATAGCATCACAGTAGATCGCCGTTGACGATGTAGGTTTGCCCGCTCCGCATGTTTTGTATATAAATTGTCGTTTCCGAAGATTACGACTGTCTGATCCGGTGATTCCTCAAAGGGTTCCGTCTTAATGACGATCTAGACTGAGCCTGCCTTCGAAGCTTTTCTGGAGACCATGCTTGCTGCAGTCATGATGAATTCGTGAGAGTCTAGCTCATAGTTCGACACTTGGTGACTGACACAAGGGTGCTACCGGGTCCACAGGGGTGATCTGCTCACTTGAAGCGAGAAGACCGCACGGGCTGCCGGATCTTCTTGCGAAGTCGGGAATTACTTATCTCAAGATCGATGATGTAGTCCGGTCTGCCCGACGTTTCTGGGCTGTCAACGTAATTCTTATAACGAATACTGGTCCGCCGTTCTCGTCGCGTTGTTAAAATAAGCATTCCGAGCAATACGTTAGAAGCACCCGATCATAGCCTGCTGAGCGGCACATTCGAGTACAGACCGATGACTTGAATCTCAGAAACATCCTCGAGTTGAGCATAACGCTTTCCACTGTTGAACCAAAATCGTATGGCAGTCTTTGACGGAGGCCTTTTGGCTTGCCCGCTTACAAACGCCGCTGTTCATTGCATCAACAGCCATGACTCTATTGAATACGATGATCAGCTTGAGTTTGTCGTCGTCGAGGTCCTAATCTCGGGAAGAAGTTGACACGAAGTCGAACAGGGCAATGATAGAATCGACGGTAAAGGAGTTGTCATGTCTGGATCAAACACAGACCATGCTGACATCATGTGACTGAACATCCCTGGAAGAGGGTATCTATAATTGAGGCTGGCCATTTGGTTCTGATGAGGTATCTTCCATAACGGTTGTGTTTCCCTTGGAATATCGGTTCAATCGGTGCTTCCAGAGCCGGTCACCCTCGCCGTTTGACGAATGTCTGATCAAGCCGCAATCAGCGCGCGACAACCGGTACCGTGGATGACTAACCTCGAGATCGCCCCGAGTAGCCACCGCCAGGACCCATCTTCGCTCCTGGTCGGTCACTAACGCCAAGATCTACATCAGTCTTGCGAAATTTATGGCTGCACGGAAAGCCCACCGAGAGCAAAATCTGTTCCTGACTTTTCGAAGAATGCTTCCAGCTCTTCGAGCGGTGTCAAGGGTTCAATGACGGTGTAAGGATGGGATTTGCTGGAAAGGGGAAAGTGAGTAGTATGTTGAGCTGAACTCAGCAGAAGCATATGATCAAGTAGAATAGGTATGACACTAGGTAAGCGTGGATAGATAGAATGGTTTTAGGAGAAGACGAACATAAGGGATCTTCCTCTCCTGCCTGGCCGCGCTCGAATTTCGGTTTGATGCTGGGTATATTCAGGTAGCCGATCGGTTTCCGTCGATCATTCAGTACTCTGAAAGGTTTTGGTCAGCTTTACCTCCTGGAACCGACCACCATCTTCCGCAATCGATGCGTCGATATCAACAGGACGTTAGCTGCTCACGCTAATTGATCGAACTCTCGCTCATACGCCGCTTCGAGAGCTAACCGTAGTGGAGCATCGTGAGGAAGGCAAAAAGCGGGAGGAAGCTGGAGATCCTATAAACCCTCGCCATGATCAGCTGTCCCATCCGCACGGGTTGTTCACAAGGAGATTTGAAAGTACTCGTACAGTGATCGGCGGTACTGACCTCAACAACCGCACCGCGATACTTCGCTCCCGGTAGCGGCGCGACAGGTGGTTTCGGTGTTGTGTCCTGCTCCATGGTGTACCCGCCAGGAAATTATACAGGAAGGGCAAACGCGTGTGACAGGCGGAAACTGAAACGGACTTCGAGCTTGAGATTACGAGCATCAATCTCGGCATAAGTTAGCGGAGTAGCCGGGGTGGGACGTGGACATGACCTGTTGATGACTGTTCTTCTTGCATACCTCGACGAAACATAGGCTTCCAACAGTCCCACAATTTTTACTCGAGACTTGAGCGCGTGTTGGGGTGAGGCGATCTTAGGGTCACCCATTGACTTTGGTGGAAGAGCAGCCCGAAATTTATATCAGACAGTCATGTCTGCACCTACTCACCCCTTCGCGCGACATACGTTTGCTAGCCCGCACCGCCGACAAGCCGTCATCATCCTCGTCATTACCCTCGTCATGGCACGATCAGCTCCTCGTGCCACTTGAAAGGCCTATCGGATGCTGCCAGCTTCAAGCAATGGCGTGTAGAGCGGCGGACGAAGAGGGAGGAGAGGAAGAGACTGGAGACGGAGACCCCTTTGTCAGCCGTCTTTCTCGCTTGCAGACGCTGGTCTTCGAGAATGAGAGATTCGACTGACAGTCAAATGTAGGAATACACCAGCCCTCGAGAAGAAGATGGTCGACCTTGTACGTCTTCGTCTCAATAGCTTGAAGCCAGCTAATGGGGGACCAGTACATCCCCCACCCTTCGGGCTCAAGAACACTGCTGGTCCCACATATGGGCAGAATCTCCAAAGTCCATATCACTCCAACCCCTGCTTCTCTCTACTCCGAAAACCTCAAGCGGTTCCCACCATTGAGTCCCGGAGAGGAAGTAGGCGTGAATAAGCGGTTCTGGGCGATGTTGGCCGCGATACTGAGGGTCGCGTTCCCTAGGTCAGTCCAGGCGACTTCACGCGAGCTGCCTGCGCTTTCCTTGAGAGGCCTCCTCGGCTGACGGGTCCGGTCGTAGTAAGACAGGGAAGGAAGCTTTCCTACTGGTCTTGCATTCGTTCTTCCTGGTCGCGAGGACCGTGTTGAGCGTGATGGTAGCAAGGCTGGACGGAAGGATCGTGAGGGATCTGGTGAGAACGCTTCATAATCTACCGAGATCAAGTGATGGGGTTACCCGCCGTCGGTAGGTCTCGGCGAATGGCAAGGGCTTCGTTCGTGGATTGGGGTGGTGGTTCGTTCTGGCCTTACCAAGCACCTACACCAATTCTATGGCAAGTCTCGAGTTGTGCACCAGGAGCAGCACTGATGAAACGTAGATCCGGTATCTGGAGCGAAAGCTAGCCTTGGCTTTCCGGACGAATCTGACTCGCTATATTCACGACCTCTACTTGTTAGTGCCCTGTTCGGAATGCAGCATGATTCCTGCAAACAAGACCAGGAGCTCACACCGGTATCAGAAACGACAAGCTGAACTACTACAAGTTTGGACTCGGTCTCGGCGCTGCCACCGCACTACCGGCATCGGAGGTGGGAAAGCAGATCGAAGGTGGAGCGGCTGAAGCTGCGGGTGGAGGAGCAGATCAGTCAGCTGCCCATGACATGCCGGTTGTCATCGCTTACGGCTCTTTAGATTCATTACCACCGATGTTGCTCGCTTCTGCGACACTCTCGCCGCACTCTAGTACGCCCTGCTCCGGTCTTCGCGCATCTAGCTCATTGTATCATAGCGGAAATATTGGCAAGCCAACGCTCGACATGGTAATCTTTACCTCGCAGCTGGCGGCCGCGCTTGGACCGCTGGGAACTGCTGGGCTCTTCGCCAATTACGGCTTGACCAGCTGGATCTTGCGAAAAGCGACGCCTGCGTTCGGTCGGATGGCTGCGACCGAGGCGAAGCTCGAAGGAGAGTATCGCGCTGGCTTGGGCCGGGTAGGGAGAGATGGGGAGGAGGTTGCGTCAGTGGTGCTTACTGTATGCGTGATACCGCTAAACTCATCAGGTTCTATAATGGTGGAGAGAGGGAGAAAGGCATCCTTGAGGCAGCATATCAGCGACTGGCGAAACATGTGCACTCGGTCTTCAAAGTCAGGATACCTTACGGGTGAGCGGTACCTGCCGGATCAGTCGGCATACTGACGTGACGCAGAATGACCGAAGACTTCGTCATCAAGTACCTTTGGTCCGCTGTCGGATACGGCCTCATGTCGATACCGATCCTATTCCCAGCTGTTCATCTGCCGCTGAAACCGACTGCGACTGGCGATCTACAAAATCAGGTCGCCATGCGCACAGAAGGTGTGTCTGTCTACCCGTCGTCCGAGGACACGACTGATCTTCTTCAGGTTACGTCTCGAATCGGCGGCTCCTGCTGTCATTGGCGGACGCCGGGGGACGACTCATGTATTCCGGCAAAGACCTGGCCGAGCTCTCTGGCTATACCAGCAGGGTGTACTCGCTTCTCTCCTCATTGCATGCACTGGACAAGGGGATCTACCCGGAGCATGCCCGACCTGAATCTTTGCCCGACGATGAGGTAGATCTCACAAGTTCGATGCCACCGAGTTGACCTGTCTCTAGCCTTTCTACGATCTGTCCGATGTCCACGGCAATGTCATCCTCGGCCGTCAATATCTGTTGCTCAAAGGCGTCCCTATCGTCGCACCCGCTGGGGGAGCTGCGGGTGCCGAACGAGGAGGCGAGGAACTGATACACAGCCTGGATCTGCGAGTCGAGAAAGGGCAACACACCCTGATCACCGGACCAAAGTGCGTGGCCTCTATCGCTTCTTTATCAGTCTGTAATATTAGCCTGTAGCGGTGTTGGCAAGACCTCTATCGCTAGGATCGTCGCCCAGCTTTGGCCTACGTGGTCCGGCCTTCTCGAAAGGCCACATCATGGAGAGGGAGGATTGTTCCTTTTGCCGCAAAAGCCATATCTCAGCATCGGTAGCTTGCGGGATCAGTGGGTCTCCTCTGCTCTCTCTGTCAACCGTGTCATACTTCGTGCAGTTTCCTCCTGATGAGAAGCTGACTACTTCCATCTACAGGGTCATTTAGTAAGCGAACATCGGCATTCTCATAAGCAGCAGTGCTCATGGCTGCCAGCCCACATACGTATGCCGAGATGAAAGCTCGAGGAAGGACGGACAGCGAGCTGATGAGAATCTTGGACCATGTTCATCTCGCTTACCTGCCTTCACGTGAGGGAGGATGGGGAACCAGGAAGGAGTGGAAGGACGTACTGTCGTAAGCAATATGCTCCAACCGCGCAACATTGAGCTGATCGCCTCATGACGCAGCGGTGGTGAGAAACAAAGGGTGAGTGATTCCTGTAGCTTCAAGAGATTCATGCTGATTCATCTGATAATAGATGGGAATGGCCAGACTATTGTAAAACCCATTACTTGCATACGTGATCGTGCTGATTTAACGTAGCTATCACCGCCCGACCTATGCGATTCTTGATGAATGCACCTCTGCCGTCTCCTCCGACGTCGAGGGACTGATGTACGAACACGCCAAAGCGCTCGACATCACCCTTGTTACGATCTCGTGAGCCTCGTCATTGGTCACCTGATAGTTTATTGATTAATATTGGAAAGTCATCGCCCATCTCTGCTCAAATATCACAATCGTCATCTCCGGCTCGGAGACCCTCCGTCTGGCCCGCTGGTATCGACCTCTCCCACCACCCCGAAGACACCAGGGACACCCCTAGCTGCGAGAGGGTGGCAACTCACCGCATTAGCGAGTACGACAGACGAGGAGAAGCTCGAGGTTGACATGGAGATAGAGAGGCTAGAAGCTGTCTTGGGAAAGCACGTAGGAGAATGGGAGACGAGATTGGCGAGAATTCATGAGGAGTTGAGCGGGAAGAAGGATGTCAATGAAGCGTAAAAGGGAACCTAACTCCGCGTATTTTGCAATAATCAATGCACACATCACATACACTCAATCATCGCGCAGTATTCCTTTGTACTGATGCTGATGTACACTCAAGCCCGAAATCTGTACATGACACCTGATCAATCAAAATCCCCGCCACCAACAGCCGAATCCACCATGTCCCTCAACCTCTTCGCCCTTAACTCCACCTCATCCAATATCCTCCTCAGCTCTCCCGCTTCCTCCCTTGGCACAATTGCTCCGCCCGTCGCTTGCCCCTTGAGCACCATCCTCAACGCCTCGGCAACCTCGTCCTCAGCCAGTCCACTCTTCCTCCCTAACCTCTTAGCTCGTCTTAGCTCCGCTCCATCGCTCGGCTTTGCCGAATAGTATGTCCAGATATTCGAAACTACCAATAACGCGATAATCGAGCCCAAAATCGCCTCCTTCCCAACAGGCATATCGCCAATAGCCTCTCCAGCCGTCTTGATTCCGGTCCCGACCATCCCGAAGCCGGAGATAATGAGATCCAGTGCCCATTGCAGGTACGTCTTGTCCTTGTCTTCCCGCTGCTTCTTCTGTTGAGCTGCGTAGGCTTCCGCTTCGGTCGGTTCGTCCGCATCGCTCTTCTCCGGCTCGACTTCCTCGTCCTGAATCCCGCCTTCTCCCCCGAACTCGGTGGGGTGCTCCTTCATATATGCCCGCATACCTGTCTCGAGGTCGTCGTGGAATTGTTCCTGACCATCGATAGCGGACTTTTCAATGATGCCTGAAAGAGAGGATCAGCTCGGTCGGGTCGTCCACCAGTTGAGCGAGATGACACACCCTTGACCCACGACTTGCCAGTCCACTCCACGGTTGTAGTCACGACAACCTTCGTTGAATTCGCACCGGCCCACGTGAGACATGTCCTAGTCTTGACGCTAAATACCCCTCCGCTTGGCACATCCGGCGTCCTGGTCGTCGTGAGCATCGATACATATTGGTCGTAATCGCCATGTTCCTGTACGTCCGTAATATGACACTTTGTCTGCTTCGGTCCGATCGATCCGTTCAACGGCTTGATATACGAAGTAGTTCGGTAGAGGTGCTTGGTGTCGTCAGGCTTCCAGTCGGACATCTCGACATCTGTCTTGGTTAGCGCGGCGATGGGATTGTTGATGAAACGCACCCTTTAGCTTCTGATTGTCGCTCAAGAAAGTCTTGAACCATTCGGAGGTGAACATGAGGTTGTAAACCTTCTCAGGCGTACTCGGTAGTATCGCGTCCAGTGCCTTTGCCGAGTAATGCTTTCCCTCCTTCCCGCAGGCACACTGCGTCTTCGCATGACCTTTGCCATCTCCACCTCCCGCCTTACCTCCTTCAGAACCCGGTTCATCGATGATAGATCCAGGTCGAGACCCGTGGGTCTGGTGTAACGATGTGGTCGACATGACTGCGTTGGGATTGCATAGTCGCCAAACGTTCATCATCACGTCGTAGGTCGTATCACGGGCTAGGAAGGAGGCGAAGGTGTACTGAGGGTCATCAGCATACAGAAGGAGATGGTCCGATGGTGTATACCTTGGCGTTCGTGGTGGTTATGCCAATCGCATTAGGTATGACGAGAGCAGTCATCTTCTTCTCGATCGTCTTGATGTCAGTGAACGCCACGACAACCTATACGAGTATGAGCAATCGGGGATTTTAGTGAAGCTACACCTACATCTGTGACCCATCCGAAGATGTTCGCGTGAAAGCACATGTGATTCTCGGATACGAATAGTCGGCCTTGAACTAGGATCTCCTTCGCCAATGCACATCCATAGTCTGCCCCTTAATCAGCTTCTCGGTTATCAATGCAGGCACCCGCTCACCCTCGATGAGGTAGTCCCCCTCGTCCACACCCGAGAACATCGCATGAAAATCCGCTTGTCTCCTATTGCTAGCAACCGCAAAGCCCGTCACGGGCAAATGATCATCCCCATCGCTCTCCGTATCATCATCCTCATCGTAATCATCATCGACAAGGGCCTCTTCATGTCCATCTGGATGAGCGATACTCGCGTCATCCCCACCGTTTCCCCGAACAAGGAACGGACTCCGCTTCGAATGAGTCGATTGCGCGGAAGACATGCTGTCCGCGTTGGTCGGGCTAGCGATCTGCAATGCACTCCTCGCCAAAGCCTTCGCAACCCCAGACATGTGAGATGAGTTGGACAGCGCCCTACTCTTCTTTGACTTCTTGCTGGATTCGCTGTGTCGTGAGTCGGGAGGTTGGAGGCTGTTAGCGGAGGCAGGTGCGGTGGACGCGCTTTTGATGGAGGGAGCAGAATATCGGACATGGTTAGAAGATGTTGAATGGACGGAGTCGGACCGGTCCCGTGGGTCAACATGCCCATCTACAGCGACAGGCGGTGAGAGCGACGGAGAGGACATATCGGATGATCCGTGAGGAGTTTGTTGTTGTATCGCAGAGGAAGCTTCGGTAGCGTGTGGAGTGATGAAGCCGTCTTCCTCGCCGACCTGTATGAGAGCACTGTCTCAGTTGGGGCAATGGAGGTAAGTCAAACTCACCGCTCTCTGCAGAGGCTCGCCTGCGGTAGTAGCAATCCCTAAACCTACCCCTTCTACCCTAGGCTTCTCCAGATGCTGTACCGAAACGAGACTGCTGTCAAAGCTCTTCGGGCTGTTCGATCCCTCCGTTGTGAGAACCAATTTCGGTGTTCCGAGTACCTGTTGATTTGCTGCGGGTGGGATGGCAAGCGGTGCAGGTTTATTCTTTGGTTGCTTGGTTGGGGAACCGCTATTTGCGCCAAGGTTCTCAATAAACCTGCTTCCACCAGTCGGTGATTGAGATGATGTAGCGGGAGAGAGGATTGTTTCGTCTTCCGAGGAGATGAGAGCGGTATTGGAATGGGACGAAGAGACGGTGGAAGAACGCCGATGGCGATGATCGCCTTCTAGCGAAGAGGCGTTGGAGGGAGATCGCTTGAACCGCGAGAGGATACTGGGCATGGAATCGGTAGTGAAAAGATGATATTAGATATCGACTAAGGAAGTATACTCTTGAAAGTAGGTATAGAAGTCAAAGACAGCCAAGACTTTGCAGAACGCGCACAGAGCGTCATGCGGTGTGGCATTTTTCTACGTACGTCATACTCGTGGCGGACCGAGGGCTCCCGCTACGTGAGCTTACGAGCAGCTACTGTAGGCGTTGCCTGAGAAACGCGGCATTATCGATTGCGGGCGCATAAGACACGAGGCGGGGAAAGAAGAGGTGGGGTCGGGTCGCAGCGGGACTCAAACAGGGGGGTGTAAGACGGGCGGCCGGAGAGCCAGAATCAATAGACGGGGGCATGAAAGGACAACGGGAAGTGGCGGGAGCTCAGAGGTGGGCAGTGACGGCGGCGTAGAGGAGGTGGGGAAAGGGAAGAGGCGGTGGAGGACGAGGAGGCAGCGAGGCGGACGAGGGGAGCGGAGGAAGGAGGAAGGGGCGGAACGAAGAAAGATCAGATCCACAATGCACAATGCGGAGGCCACGCAAGGGAGGGGTGTTGCGTAAATCTGCCTGACCGGAACATGTTACAGTTTAGAGTGCATCTCACGCTAAGCGGACGCAAGGCGGAGCATATCCTCTCTAATCCCTCCCGACTCAGAGCCCTTCATCACCTCCTCGCTCAGCTTCTCGACATTGCTTCTCGACCGCTTCCCCATCTCACCCCTCGTGATCCCGCCTAACACCTCTGAGAAATCCTTTTCCATCGCTTGCTCGGTGCCCTCGACCAGCACTCCTAGGGCTGTCTGACGACCGATGTTATACCCGTTACGAACTTGAAGAAGCTTGATACCGACATCAAGTCTGTAGGTGAGAGAGTTGGCCGCTTGGACCTGATCTCCGGAACTGGGCCAAAAGACTGCACGGATCAGCCCACACGAATGACAAGGTGTAAGTCATCTTTACTCAGAGGGACTTTCATGCGGATCGCTTCCAGGGCGGGATTGCTCCCTCCATACGTCAAGAAAGCATCCTGTAGCCTGCCATTAGCTTCTTGACCGAACCCCTGAACTCACGGGATGGCTCAAAAGGGCATACTGCGGTGCCCAGTTGATGATGCTTCCCTTGCCTCGGAGTTTGGACCATTCTATCTTGGCGACTTTGATATGATTGGGCGTTGCTTGCCCTTGGACGAGTAAGAAACGAATGTCGACAACAAGCACGTCAAGCACGATTCTCGCTTGGTCCGACCGAAGGTGGCCAGAAAAGCGTCCCGAAGCTGATAAGAGTATGACAAGTGTCAAGAGGTATGATGGACCAACCGGGTGTACAATACGCTAGCCTTGCCTTCCTCCGCAGTGGCGCGATCGAGGAACCCCTTGATATGGGGCCCGTCCGCAGCGCTCCCAAAATCCGACTTGTCTCCCATTGATGGAAGGTTGTTGAGGTCCAATCAGGTAAGCCCGGAAGTTCTGCTCTTCATAAGCTTTAAATGAGGACAACGGATGGAGATGACTCCCTTTCACCTCGCAGTATTGTTTAAACTCCTTGCCCATACAAGTGGGCCAGACATAGACGATCCCGTTCCATCTTGTCGTACCTTTCGCGATAGGTCTGATCCACCGCATGAACGCATGAACGCATGAGGCTGATTCGGACTTGTCTCGTGAACATCTTGAACAGTGAGCTGGTTTTACGGGTTGGGCTTACAGATTGGAGCTAGACCGGGGATGTGTATGAGATCTTCGTTCTGGATGAACTCCTGAGCTATGATCAGCTCGCAGCTGCAGGCAGTTGTTCCAGTCGGTTGCTAGCAGTCAACGATCAAATATGAGATGACTCACTTTATCAGTCATCTCAATCAAAACTCGTCTTCTCTAGTAGCAAGGATCTTGTCCGCGCTCTCGACATACCCGACGTGATCTCCTGCAGGCTCCCAAGCCCCAGTCCACGACCCGAACATCGTACCTGACGGACAGGAGATGAGTATGGTACATTTTGCGGCAAGCTCAGCCTTGACTTGTTCGCTGAAATCGATGACAGCGGGCGTGTTAGTCAAAGCGCAAATGCAGACGGAAGGCGATGTGCTGAATGAGGGGCATCTACGTAGGCTCGACGCTCTCGAATTCATTCGCCCTAGGTGACGGTCAGCACGCGCACCGACGCACGGACACAATTATATTACATACCTTCATCACTCGAGGGAAGATCTCATTGACAGCGTCCACCATGATAGAGAAGTACCCTTCCATGTCGGCAGCTCCAACATACCCTTCTATCCCTTAATTGGTACCGACAGGAACGATATGTAACCGCTCATGCTCGACTTCATACAGCGAGAGCTCCATCTCTGCATTATGACGTTGTATCGAAGCGTTCACTAAGGTGACTAGGTGTTTTGGTCAGAGGGAAAGGAGGTTAGCTGCAAGGGAAATAGGAGGTCGGGTATGGCCCCATCTACAAGAGTCGGTGAGCATGAGAGACGGGGTAGGACTCACGTAGGATAGCTGAAGATCAGGAAGTACTTGGTCGCATCTCGGGACATATTGAAATGACTCGATGCATGCTAATTATTGACCACTACCTTGACATATTCTGCCTTGATGGATTATATGCCTTGATGGAACGATACTTCGCCGGAACATCGAGATAATCAGTAGCTTGGGTCACGAGCAGTGCGAGACAGACCAGGGTCCCCAAAAGATACATAAGGAACGAAGAGTAGCAACACAGCAAATGATCGGAGACATCTTCGATTGAGAGAGGAGGATTATGACAGCCCATTGGAAAAGACCAGGTCGGTTGAGTTCTTTACGGGTATGAGATGATGACCGCATCCCAGGTCTCTACCTGGCTTGCGCAGATTTCCTCATACACAATATCAACAACAAGGACTACATTACTACCCCTCAGACCCCTCGGATACCTCCTCCCCTGTTCCTCTTCGGCACCGCGCAAGGCAGAGATAACCTCCCCAAACCCTTCTCTCCCATACTGCCTCATCAGTCGATCCACCTCCTCAACCTTCCCGACCAATGCCTCCTGTTCCAGCATCTCCACTTCCTCCTCGTCGAACATCTCGGCTACCTGGACCATAGACTCCGCCAGCTGACTCGCCGTACCATTGTTCAGCGAAGCCTTCGGGATCTCCCCATGTTCGCAGAGAATCATACTCTTCGCGATCTTCCGCATAATTTTCGAGCCAGAATCCCAAGTCTGAAACTTATCGCTCCTCCGTCATCCCTCAACGATAGCCTTGGTAGCTGACTCGATGGTGGCGGCTTTATCTTCTGTGACTTCGAACTGCTGCGAGGGACGTAGTCGAGCGAAAGTGACGTTCATCAACTTCCAACACGATTTCGAACAGTGGTCGAAATCGATCGGTGGAGCTGAGCGACGCGCCTCTTTCGCTTACGTTCGTGAGCGGCGAGGATCTTTGGAAACTTGTCGTAGGTAGATGAGTTGTCGCAGTCGAGGACGAGGAAGAGGATGAGTTGGTGGAGCTTCCTTCTGGGACAGGGCGTGTTGAGGGTTGAGGTGATGGCGGAGTAGTCACGCTCGGGTGGGGAGGTACGTGGTCGTCTTAGCGGGCATGGCAATTAGGGAAGCTCCGAAGTGGGAGTCTAAGGACGAGAAAGGTGAGAGTGGGATGATCAGTACTCGAGTACAAGGAGGCCGAAGCTGGGAAATTTCTAGCACCGCAAGGACCGCAATAAATCACTCGCGACGCGTCCGTCCGTGGTAGGCAGTACGATGTATGATTGATTGCGGACTTCTCCCCTTCAACGCCGATGAAGCACCGAGATCAGACGACAACAACTCATGTATGACCCATCGGGACCTCACTGAGATACTGTGTGTTTGACACGTACATATTGCATGTCTGGAGCTTTGTGACTCCCCAACTCATCAGACCGGTTTTCAAAGTCCTCCCGGCGAGCCAAAGAAGCGCCAATATCAAATGAATCTTAGATGATCCTCTGCATTCACCCGAAAGCGGTGCCTCGACTTTCGACCCTTCCTGAAAGACCTATAGCCAGGATTAGAAGGGGGTCGAGGGGGTATCGGTGAACAGATAAATACAAATAGGTAAATCATGTCGTACTCGTTCTTGGCCCACGTGGCCTTTTTCCTTGAAGCTAGTAATTGTAGTTCCCTTGGACCATCGCGGCGATGAGACTTTCTCTCTCTCCTGACTAAACTCTATCTCCGTTTTGCACTGTAGCTGTACACATCGGCCCGACGAGTCCGGAACTTAAAGGTCAACATGATCGCCCCACCAACCTCCCAGTCGGAGCTTCACCTGCTCTGCGTCTCCGCCATAGTCCGCGAACTAATCCACCAACATACATCCTCATCCTCCTCAAAATCCAATGACGATCCACCAAACATAAACGCTCTTCGCATGAAGTATGCCAAGAAGTATGGTCTCTCAGCTGTCCCTCGACTTACCGATGTATTATCCGCCGTTCCTGAGGATTGGAAAGAGCGGTTGAGGGGATGGTTGAAGGCGAAGCCTGTCAGGACGGCTAGTGGGGTCGCTGTGGTGGCGGTCATGTGTAAACCGCATCGATGTCCGCATGTGGCAATGACAGGGAACATCTGCGTGTAAGCTATCTGCTTGCTCTTCTTTCCTGATCAGGCTATCCATCGCCCAATCAGGAATGCCGTGTAGCTCTTGCTGACCGGTGATCCTGTAGGTATTGTCCCGGAGGACCGGATTCTGATTTCGAATATTCGACGCAGTCATACACCGGTTACGAGGTCAGTACCGCAGTAACTGAGATCAAAACTTCCACTGACGTAATCACAGCCGACATCGATGCGAGCCATTCGAGCTCGTTACGATCCGTACGAGCAGACCAGGGGACGGGTCGATCAGCTCCGAGGTCTTGGCCATAGCGTCGACAAAGTCGAGATCATGTGTGTCTTGTCGTTCTTTCGGATAACTTCGCTGATCCAATCCAGTATCATGGGCGGGACTTTCATGTCAATGCCGGAAGATTACCGAAATAAATTCGTTGCTGGCCTGCACAATGCGCTCAGTGGACATAATGGAGATGATATCGACGAAGCGGTCACGTTTGGCGAGCAAGGGAAGACGAAGTGTGTGGGCATCACCATTGAGACGAGGCCGGATTACTGCCTGAAGCCGCACCTGAGGTGAGTATTTCCGAACCCAACGGGAACGCAGACTAATGATCGCCAAATTATTTAGTCAAATGCTTCGGTATGGTTGTACCCGTCTTGAGATCGGCGTCCAGTCAGTCTATGAGGTATGCTGTCGTCAAGTCATCGAAAGTGTCTGCGCTGACAGCTATTTAGGACGTAGCTCGGGATACGAACCGAGGCCATACCGTCCGAGCCGTTAGCGAGTCCTTTCATATGGCCAAAGACGCCGGATACAAGATCGTTGCGCACATGATGCCGGATCTACCAAATTGCGGGACCGAGCGAGATATCTGGCAATTCCAGGAGTTCTTCGAGAATCCTGAGTTCAGATCGGACGGGTTGAAGCTTTACCCGACATTGGTCATTCGTGGCACAGGTGCGTTGAAGTACCTGTATTCAGCTTCTGACGGCTGACATTGGGTCTCGCGCGCTGCTCCAGGTCTATACGAGCTCTGGCGGACTGGGAAATATAAGAATTACCCGCCGAATGCACTCGTCGACATCGTTGCGCGGATCATGGCGCTGGTTCCACCTTGGACCAGGGTATATCGAGTTCAGCGGTATGTGCTAGGGGGTCCTCTCGCCCGATCGTGGTACTGATGAAGGTTATAGTGATATTCCGATGCCGCTTGTGTCTTCAGGTGTTGAAAACGGCAATCTGCGTGAACTTGCGCTAGCTCGGATGAAGGACTTTGGTGCGGAGTGTCGAGATGTGCGCTATCGCGAAGTCGGGGTGGGTCAAAATCCTCGTTTCCGGGTGCTCGCATGTATGTCTGACGGGACCATCAATCTGTAGATACACGAGATACATAACCGGGTTCGACCCCAAAACATCGAGCTTCTCCGGCGAGATTACGCTGCGAATGGCGGATGGGAGACATTCCTTTCTTACGAAGATCCGGAAGCGGACATCCTTGTCGGTCTTCTGCGACTGCGCAAATGCTCTGAAGAGGGGACGTACCGCAAGGAGCTTATCGGCATGGACGGTGGCTGTAGCTTGGTCAGGGAGTTGCACGTGTATGGCACGGCTGCTCCGGTACACTCGAGGGATCCGAAAAAGTTCCAGCATCAGGTAAAGCCAGCCTTCTTAACACAGTACTAAGGTGCTTCTGAAGGGTATCGGAACGCTACTCATGGAGGAAGCGGAGAGGATAGCGAGGGAAGAACATGGCTCGGGACGAATAGCGGTGATATCAGGTCAGTCGCTTTCCTTGACAAATAGACCGATCGCTGATAGCGGGTCAGGCGTCGGCACGCGCGATTATTATCGAAGACTGGGTTACTTTCTGGATGGGCCGTACATGGTCAAAGATCTGCTCTATGATGATTGAGAAATGCATTAAGACCTACAGCCTTGAGATCGAGGACGTAGGAAGATTTCACTTGGGATGATATTTGACGATGCAGAGAGCTGAAGCTGCACCTCCTTTCGAAAAGGTATAAGCTGGGTTCCTTCTGATGTTGACAGTCACGATAAGAACTCAAATTCTCCCCATAAATCACCTCCACCTTACCTGTCCCCTGCTTCCTCTTCCCTCTCGCCCTTCCGTTCCATCGGCGTGTAGGAGTAGGAAGGTAATGTGCCTCGTGTCAAATCAGAGATCGGTATCCCGCGATCTCAACCATCTGGGTGATCCGGAGCTTTGCCAGGATAAAGCCGCAAGTTGACCTTCTTTGAGGAGCAAGATTACGTAATCATATGTCGCATCTGAGATTGATACTTTATTGTTGTCAGTCGTAAATGTCATTTCTTCGGTCGAATTAGAATGGTGATGACCAACGCCGTTAAGCCCAGTGCGTTCCGTCTACTCAGCAACTTTCAGCTTTGACTTAAACACTCATCCCGTATAGTACCCCGCGACGGCCGACTCATCTCCCTGATCCTCGCTTCGAAAGGTATCGAAGACGCCGACGAAAGAGTCATCCATCAACTCTTAGACTTCGCACACCGTGAGTCGTTCCATGCGATTCCTCCATGAACAGCTTGCCTTTTCCCTTTGCGGGTCCTGATCCAACTCGACGAATCAGGCTCCACGAGGGAACTAAAGCTGATATTCCCTCTTGAATCAGGATACACCGCGGATGTTCTTCAATCCGCTCAATCCCTAGCCGATCACGCTTCACGCCCCGGTCCACCCAAGATCGAGAAGGAAGATGTCGAGTTGGCGATCTCGATGAGGAGACGATACGAGTTCTTTGAAGCTCCTCCAAGGGATGTAAGTTTGTTTTTCCTTTCTGCTCATATAGTTCCATCCCAACAAAGACCTAGCTGAGCGGGGGCAGTATAGTATCTAGCAACTCTGGCACATGAGTTGAACAATCAATCCCTCCCTACCCTACCTGAAATATTCGATGTCCTCCGCCTTCCTCCACCCCATCAACGATTAGGGGAAGTGAACTTTGATATCGTACCGGATTCAGGGCTGGTACTCGAGGAAGAAGGGGTAGATGAAGAAGAGGAAAGTGAGAGCGATGAAGAGGTGGACGAAGTGAGGACAGAGGACGGGGACGTCGGTCGAGCAGGAACGGTGGAAGATGCTGAAGGAGAAGATGAGGATATGGAGGAAGTGGGGATTCAAGCTGCAGCTGTCAGACAGGAGAGAGAAATGGACGAGGACTATGATGTCTGAGGCCTTCATCCGGATCAATATCTTGTAAGCATGAGTTATATATGCATTTGACGTGGCTATGCGGTGTATGCAACAGGAGATGCTGCGACTGATACGCGGAGTTATGCTGGGAGGCGGACCTATGTACCGTTGAGTTTAGGTGTTTGCCTTACTGATCCCGCAGAAAGGCGACTGTGAGCGGACATGGCGGCTTGCTGGGCGTGAGCGAGTTCGGCGTACCTGCGATCATCAGTAAGCGGAACTATCGCCATCACTGATCTGCAATGATCCAGATCGAGCAGAGAGATCCGCTCACAGCATCTTGTACCGCATGAGCTCGTTTTCCGTCTCTTCCTTCTCGATTTTGCACATGACCAGTTGGCGGACAAGCTCGACATGCTCCTGGTTCCTGTCGAACATCACTCAGCCTTGCGATGTATATGAGCTGACCGAGCGCTCACATCGTTGCAAGCGAGGATTCTAGCTGCTTCCTGTTCGTCATGTCAGCCTAGATCCTTGCTTTGAGTACAGTACGTACACCTGATTACTTAGGTTCCGGTTCGCCCCTCGCAGCTGATCCAACTCCAGGGCATGCTTGTTCTCATTGCGACATTGATCCTCCCATTCTGACTCGTACGAATCGAGCATGAAAGGTGTTCTGTAAGCTTTGTCAGCCCATACTCTCTCCCTCGGAGCCACTCACATCCGGACGTCATAAGCATCTCGAACAAAATCATTCGCTCGCCAGTCTCCCTCTTCTACTTTCGGGTCGTCGAGCGTAGCTTGACCTCGATACACCTCAAAAAGGTCGGTTTGGAGGAAAGTGAGTATCGCTTCAAACTGCATGTCGACGAGCTTGTCCTCGGACTTTTTGAGCAGGGCAAGGGAGAAGCGGAAGATCGCCTCGATGCCTTCGGCGAAGACAATATCGAGTACTCGGTACACCAAAGACAGCGGGAACCTGCTCATGTCAGTGCTGGCGAAGAGGTTTATTGTGGCGAATCTACCGGTATGAGAACAGCGTCATAAACCATTGACTAGCGAACATGCTGCTTTTGATCCCTTTCCTCATGAAGTGGGTGTGTATCAGGGGCAAGATCTCCTCGAGTAGCCGATCAAACTGGAAGAGGCGGAGTTGCAGACCGGGCATATCGGCGAGAAAGTGGGATCGTAGGTTGTACGAGTCCATCAAGCGGACGAGAACGCAAAAGGCTTCCTCGTCTGGCACCTAAACAATAGTCAGCATTCAGCTGGGAAAGTATCCTTGCAAGTCCAAGGGAACGGACGTTCAATAGCAGAGCTGCAACGATGAATGCCAAGCCTTGCGTGTAGCCCACCTCCTGATCATACCTGCGACTTATCAGCTTGAGTACCGCGCGGAGCGGGACGACATACAGGCTGTACGCTTTGACGACCATGAACAAGCTCTCCTGTCCGACTCCACCGCCTTCCTGAAAGAACTTGTGATTTGGGAACGTCCGGCTGAGATCCTTCGCGATCGCCTTTTCGTGCGGCGACGAAAGTTTCAGCAGAGCTTTATAAGTCTCTTCCAGCGGTATTGACTTGGAAGACGACATGAGCTGCCATATTGCTCCTCTGTGCAGCCATCGGATGAGCTAATCATAGGCAGAACTTGTAAGTCTCACCTTATGACCGCTGGAATTCCCTGCTGTATCGCTTTTGACAGCTCCTTCGGTCTCGTCCGCGCGACCTCTTCGTAATCTTGCACAACCGCACCCCAGAACACCCAATCCACAGCACCAGAGGATACTACCCGTTCTTCCTTCTCCTCCTCAATCCCCTTCCGCCTTTCTCTCCGCATCTCTCGAGCAGCTCCTTCCATCTCATCTCGGACCCGCTCGAACCCTTCACGCAGTTTATCTCCTCCCCCTGCTTCTCGGCTGATCCGTCGGTCTCGAGAAGCGGTGTTTGACTCGATATGGTGGAGGAGGAAGGAGGTGGATGGCGTACGTGATGGCCCCGATGACGGGGATGCGGCAGGTGATGTGGATCGATCAATGGGGATAGGGCAAGTTTCAGAGGTAGAACGGGAGGCAAGAAGGTTGCTCATGGTTGATTTCCATCCGCCTTGTTGGCTACTTCCTGATACCTGCCGAGAACTCTGGGCTGATGAGGGTACGGGTTCGGCGGATGAAGAGGCGGAAGAGGAAGGGAAGCCGAATCCCAGAGCGTTGGTGAAGAAGGAAGTCTTCCCCGGTGCAAGATCCTTGGCAGGCGGAGTCACTACAGGTTCCGGTAAATCACCGGATAGGTCTGCAGGTGGAGGAGGAATGGGTGATAATGAGTAGCTGTTCGCTTCAGGAGTTCTCTGATCCGCATAAGGTGTAGTTGAGGGGTTGGCCAGTGAGACGTCCGAGAAAGCTGCCGAGGTCGGGGTTGTCGCTTCGGGATCAGGCGGCAAGCGAGGCGAAGCTACCTGAACCCGCCGACCAAAAGATGAGCGTTTCGAAAGGATCTTCTCAGGGCTGATACCGGTACCTGACGTCGAAGCAGGAATCGAGCGGAAAGAGGAGCTGGAGGATGTCCGGTCTGGCTTGGAGTTCTCCCACATCGCCGCCGCAATTTTCACCTTGCTCGAGCTTTTGATGGGGGAGTCAACTTTCGCTTGATCCGCCAAGACGTCAGAAACATCCTCAAAACCGTCGGCTTCCCGGTCATCGAGCTCGAGCTCCTCCGCAGCTCTGATGTGTGGTGACCTTGGAGGGCTCATCTACGAGGATCAGAGCATTCGACGGGAAGATTGGATTGTGCGAGAATGATGAAACAAGACCAACCTTTACGCGCTTTTACTTCAACCCCGCGTTTCAGGGCTACACCTCCACCAAGAATTTTTGATTTCCCGAAGCCCACGATGTTTTCGTTGTCTTTTTCGATATTGAAACGATATGAGCTCGCAAGCGGGACCATCGACAAGCAAGATCAAGACGTACAAGAGAAAATCTGCTCCCGAGCTACCCACCATTTTGTCCGAAGAGACGATCGATTCGAATTTGGATCACGACGATGACGATGATGACGAGAAAGAGAGCGAGGACGATGCGGACAATTCACCTGATAGCGAAGGCGATATTGAGGGAGTGATTCCACGAAGAAAGCCGAACGGAGTCTCCGAGAGCACGTCGAAGCCAGCGGCAGGGAGAAGCTTGCCGTGAGGCTTCTCCGCATTTGTAGTGCAAGCGGATAGCTGATTCGCATATAGACGCTATGTACCGCCGGAAGGCCTGATGCCCATCACCGTCTCGACAAGCTTAAAGTTGTCGCCATTCGAGTACGATGCAATAGCTTCAAAACCTGGAGTCGAGCTCTGGGCTATCCGGGTCCCTACCGATGTGAGCGCTCTTGGCGCAAACGGCTTCAAGCGCTAACGACGTCCTCAGCTTAAAGCCTCCCGCCTTTCCGGCTTGTCCGTTACCCTTCCCTCGCCGAAGACCCCTCATGCCCACCCGTCCGGATCATTGCAAACTAAACATCAAAGCTATACTCTTGTGCCCGCCGGCTCAGGCCATCGGACACACGAAGTTGTCAATGATGAGGGACGACAACCGACCGCTGGACCTGGGATGGTGGACGCCATGGCTATGGACGTCGATACGGATGAGGCAGAGCTAAGAATGGAAGGGGGTGAGGAGATGGGTGGAGGGATGAGACTGCTGGTTCCCAGGCTTAGTGAAGGCGGCAAGCTTTTCGTCGGTGAGCCTACTACCTTGAGCTTAATATCGTTGCTGAGATCGCCCAGCTCCAATACCAATCAAACACCACCTCCTCCTTACTCCGCAACCACGTCAAGTCGTCCCAGAACCACCCTCAGATGACCCACATCCATTGCCATCCTTTCTTTCCACATCAGTACCCAACTCGACTACCGGTTCTAGTACACAGATGCAGGGAGTACTTCCCGGAAAACGTGCACAACCAACACACCTGCTCAAGTTTCGAAACAGAGCATTCGGCTTCGATACACCTGGCCCAAGACTGGAAGTGGAGGAAATGGTTGCAACGCAGGTGGACTCGCCAGTCAAGGAGAAAAAGCGGACAATCATCCTGAATAGCTCAGAGCCACCGGCATTGGAGAGGAAGAAGCGGAAAAGCGAAGGGAAGGAGGTTAATACGCCGAATAGGCAGAAGACCAAGACATGATTTTGGGTCTTGATCAAATGATTACCGGACATATGCATATGCTGGGTATCTAGCTTGAGGTTGCTGTAAACTCAGTCAAGCAAGAGCGAGACTATCGTCTCCTCGGAAAACATGATAGACTCTCTTCGCTAGGGCCTGAGGCGACATATTAGCTCGGTTCCCATTAATGATCCGGAACCCACCTTGTTCAACTTCCTTCCATTCGCAGTCCCGTTCTTCAGGGTCTTAATCTACTCTCATCAGCACCTCATCCTCTGACTTGACTGCTACTCACCTCACAATCCGCCAGCATGACTTCTCCCCTCTCGACGCCACCTCTTCGTTCCGCTCTCTCATACCCCTCCATCAAGTCTCGGAAGGTAGGGTAAACCGCCGCGATACCGGCTGCAGCGGAGGGCGTAATCCCTTGGACCTCTTGCAGCATAAGTTCGAAGGCTTCGGGCGGTGTTCCACCTTTTCGCGAATGATCAGTGGGAGCGAAGTTGAGATGCGACTTCGACAGGAGTGTGTACTAGGCAGATATGAGTTCGACCACTTATGCAGAGTCACGGCACGTACTGGTCTTATAGCGATGTCAGCTGAAAGGTTCCATATCCAATCCACGATGTCTTCCGTCTTCTCGACTACTCAACGTCAGCCCTCTGCATGTTCGAGGTCGTGGATACGCTCACCATGAACAAGGAAGCAACCTTTCTCCACTTGTAGTTTCACCAGCTCCCTCTCAATGACCTCTTTCTCCGGCCTGCTACTCAGTGCTGCCGCCGTACTTGCTAAACCCTCGGTCCCATCGATGCCTGCTCTTGCTGCCGCTGTGAACTCGCGATTTACCATCGCCTTTGTTTTTGAATGATACTTTTGCAATCCCTTGATCATCACCATGATCTGCTCCTTGAGGCTTAAGCCCAATGTCAGCCGAACATCGGCGATCCAGGTCCTGAGCATGCTCTCTTCGCAAGCTATCTTGTCCACAATTGCCTCGGCACAGACTACGATAATAATCGTGTTTTCCCAGATCCATTTCGATTGATCAAGCGGGACGAATCGTTTAGTCGGTCCATCCCATCGAGCTTTAAGGTGCCGACGGAATTTGATGGTCCCAGGGACGGGCGAGTCGAGCTCGTCCAGAAAATGCAGCTCGGAGAGATTCTCAGTGAGTCGTGACCGGATCTCGGGTAAAGCTCCAGCGATGGGGGAGGAAGGGAGGGAGAGATCGTGCGAAAGGTAGAGGTGAATTTCGCGGACTGTATCGTTCTTCGATGTCCGCAGCTGTACGATGTCATTCGGAGCTTGGTGAGATATACTGCACAGATGTACCTTATTGACCTCCGCTAGCTTCCTCTGGTAGGACCGCTCAGCTTCCTTCGCAGCCTGGTAGTACTGTCAGTATAGCTCTCCCAAAAAAAAGTCAGCTCGCCTTCGCCGCATCTTTCGCTAGCTGCTTCTCCCGCTTCTCCTGCGCCTTCAAGGCGTCCTTCTCCTCCTTGCTCAGCCTAGCTGTCGAGTTCTACGACACGTTGGTTTGCCCACAAGCGAGACGACCAGAACTCACCTGCGACTCGCTAGTACTTTGCGACTCATCCCCATTGCTCAGCTTTGTCCGCTTCCCTCTAGGCTTTACAGCCTCCAATGATTCCCCCTCTGCCTCTCGAGGCACCGACCTTTTAGGAGACCAGCTATCTGCTCGCTCGACCGCTACATCCTCAATGAGTCCCCCGAAATCATGTATTACAGGAATCTGCAGTTCGACATGAGCTCTATGGGATACAACTCTTTATGGGATACAACCACCCGGTAACGACTCACCTTCTCAGCCTCGACGTCGACGCCTCCCCCAATATCCCGCCCCTCCTTCAAGCTACCTGCACGCCTGCTGACCTGTCTGCCTGCGACGTCAACGAGCTCAGCCGGATCTGATCGTAATAGATCGGTTACGTCAGGTAGATGTTCGTCTTCTGATCCCTCGGAAGCAGAGTCGACAAAGATGGCTGCGGGACTGGCATTCATTAGATTTTCCCTCCACTAGGATGGTAAAGCATCGCAAACCGTTTGGGAGGTGCAGTCAGCCGATGGCTTGATCCAGGACCTATGTAGCGGACTTCATCATCTTCGCCGTCACTGATCAGGACGATGTCAGCTCCTACACGGATGCGTAAGCGCGGGATACGATCGCGATCGCGCTCAAGCCTCTTACCTGTGACCCTTGACATGATTTCTATCAAAAGGGAAACCATTTGGTAGAGACTGATGGAGAAATCAACTTCTTAATGCGTCAAAAGAGAGCTGATTTGCGGAGGATCCTCGGAGAAACTTGTTGACGGGAGGAAAGCAACGTCCTCACCGTCAAACTGAACGTTCTACTTTACTCGATACTGGTTCCCATCTTTCTAACATGGTACATGGTACAAGGAGAGCCGGAGAAATATACAAGTCTTGAAAGCATCGAAGTTCTTCCTGGCCATCGAGTCCCCTTCACGGTCCAGTCGGCCTCAGCTTCTGGTTCTGATGGTACCTGAGTCGATGACGTTCAAGCCCACGAGGCGTCATGCGGTCATTCTCTTACTGACAGGAAAAGGCAACATACTCAACCGTACTGGTCAATACAGTCTAGCGAGTCGTTAAGGAGCTCAACTCCCATATCAAGATGTTCTCAGCGATCCTTGCGGGTTTCCAGCTTTTTACGGTATTCATTATTCCCGCCCAATCAGCTACCAGCTCATCAGGATATTCCCCTGGGCTGAACTCCGCACTCTCCAGTGCAGGACTTGCTTACTTCACCAATCCACTCGACGTCGCCAATACGACTACGACCGGGTTGAATCTGAACAACAGCCTTTCGTTCAACGTATCCTTCACGATTTTCGCACCAGTTGCGGTACGTCATGGCTTGATTCGGTGCTTTCAGCTGACATATGTCGGGCTTGGGAGGCGAGCAACCTCCAATCCTCCCGCAAATGAAGACCCCGTCTCCCTACTCTCCTAACATCTACGTTGATTAAGGAAAATGCATTGCTGATTCCGGCAGATCTCGACTGGGATTGCCATATCCACTTCTCTTCGGCAGCACACTGTTGCCCTGACCGAGCTTCGTGGGCCGAACGTGCTCCTTGTCGGCAACGAGTCACAGGTCATCGTCCTTGAGGCCGTTCCGGGGGCCAACAAGCCACCCCAAACCATCATCCGCGAAGCCGCACTGAATGTCAACGAGACGGGTCAGAACATCACGCGTGCGAACTTGTTCATCCAGCCTGTAGTCATGGAGTCCAGCTCATCGACGCAATACTGGTCAATACGCTATCGAACTCGGCGGCGGCTGCATCCGCGTAAGTCTTTCGTCATTAAGCTGGGTGAAGGCTGATGAGGCGATAGGGTATCTTCCGCTTCAGCCGTTGCAGCCAGTGAGGGAAGCGTCACTGGCACCATCGGCCCAACCACCTCGACTCTGACCACAACGACCACTGCCCGCCGAGGATCGGTAACCCCTCGCAGTTTCATCCACGGCGCAGTCCTAGTTGGAAGAATGGCGGTATGGATAGTGATGGTCTGGCAATGAGGGGAACCTTCAGATGTTTGCTCCTGCCGGTAGAGTGTGACACGGTGATTTTTGGGGTACGAACATGCCTAGTATCTCGGTACAGTTAGACATGATATTGGGATGGATGACGATGATTGATGATCGCCCTCTGATTTCCTCCAGTGACATTCCCTTCCGCCTTTAGCAGACTGAAACCGCATCCCCTACCTGTCTTCTCAGCGCTTTCCAGTTCTCCCTCCCCCTTCCCTTTGATCGAAAATCCCCCTTTTACCTTCTCATATCCTCTCCTTCGACCCGCTTTCGCCCCTCATATGACCCCTCTACCGGACCCTTCTCACCTTTCCAACCTTCCTCTAGTCTGCCGCCTCACTTTCCTTGAACCCCTCCTCTCACTCATCCTTCAACTTATCAAACTCTAGCATCTCGCTCTGCCGTATAATCTCTTCCAGCCAACGGTAGTCCTATGGCAGTGTCAGTACGAATACTGTATACCCTCTGCTGAGTTTCATCCACCTTATTTTGGTAACCCATACTATCCATCCACTCAGTCACCCGATCGACATCCCGATACTGATCGATCAAATTACCCCTATCCCTCAACCTCTTCACCTTCTTCTCGGTCACCGCCCGTCTTCGCTCTCGCTCTTCCCGACGCGCCAGTACTTCTGTACGGTCTTCTTCTGGATCGGTGGCTTCTGAACTAGCCTCGGAGTCGGACGATACTGGTTTGAACTTCGCTCGAAGAAGGTCGCGGTAGTAACCCCTTACCCGGTAGAACAACTTATCCTCTATGACATGCCGTCAGTGCTGCGTATCAAGCATTATTATGGCCCACCCCAATGAGACATGTTGTGGAATACTTCAGCCCGCCTCTTGCAGAACTTCCCCATCAAAAACTCGCGAGGTAGCTTTCCATCCTCGCTATCCTCGCTGTCCCCGCTGTCCTCAGCGGACGATACCGGTGAAGATCTCCTGCGCCTTCGGGCCTTCTCCTTAGCTTTCTTCTGGGCCATGTCTATTTCGTCCTCGGACTCGAGGGGCTCGTGGTTCTCCTTATTGTACGGAAACCCTTCGAGGAAGACATGGAATCTGCTACGTCTGCCTGGCATGTGACAGGCATCGCAGCCGTCTTCTGCGAACTCGAGGTGCTCGATCTCACGGAGAGTCAACCATCATCCAACATGGGCTATTCCCACTCACCTTGAAGTTGGGGTACGTTTCCAGCGCCTTGACGAAATTTGCCCGCCATATCTGGCTCCGCACTCGGCTGTTTTTGAAGCCTGACATCTTCCGCTTCAGATCCAGGAGTTGAGGTGTGAGGTATTCTGCGGTATCACCTCGTAGTGGCAGTACCTCCGGTCCCTCGACGACAAGCAGTACGAAGTAATGGAAAACCACCTTGAACTTGAATTCGGGTGTTTGAGCCGAGTTTGAGGAGAATTGATGAGGTAGAAGACCTTCTTGAACCTCGCCACCGTCATCGACGATGAAGTCATCGGTTCCGAGAGAAGACCGGTCGGAAGGAGGCGCCGAGTCGCTAGTATAGGTTCGCTGACTTTGTCCCCCATCTGAAGACGATTCCGTCTCGGTCGAGTCCTCGACGATCCCCTCGCGTTGAGCTTTGAGTTTGCGTAACTTCCGCTGAAACGGTGTTTCCTTCTTCTTCCGCAGTCGGGTTTTCGATTTGAACCGCTCTGGCTCGTCAATCTCGAGCTCCTCCAACATATTTTCCTCATCCTCGGTCATTGCGTCTTCGTGATCATCCGGATCCCGAGCCGTCTTCTTCAGCTTCCCGGCCTTCATAGACTGCTCCTTCTCTCGCAGTTTCGGTCGATGCCTGTGATTCCTCTTCTTCTTCCGCCAATTTCGTTCGTCTCCGCTCTCATCGCTCGAGTCTGCTCTACGCTTTTCCGATAGCTTCCTCTTCTTGGTAGCGTCATCTCTGATCTTGGTGGCCTCGACATGTTTCCTATCGGGCACCTTTGCCTTTTTACGGACTGGAGCATCCTCACCCTCGCGGCCATTAAGATCAATCGTCTGCTTTTCCGCTGTCTTGCTATTCGTTGGCGAACCATCTCGGATCTTGGACGACTCTCCGCTTTTCTTTCCGAAAATCTTCGTTGGGGAAGTCTTCAGTTGTTTCGATCGAGTCCCATCTCGCTTGTGATGGCCGCCCTTCGGTGGTCCAGCGATTGTTTGCGGTAGTTCGACGAATGATAAGGAGCGCCTGCTGCTAGTCGTGCTTTTCGATGGTAGATCGATGACAATGACCTGTTGAGTTGCCTTCGCCTTTGTTGCAGACGGAGGTATGACAAGGAGGACATCATCACCATCATCCTCATCGACAAGGACGTCGAGATCAGCATCCGTAAAATCGTTCGCGGGCCGCTCAGGCTCTTTGCTCGCCGACGATTGCCAGTCCTTGTAAGCCGATAACTGAGCCGGAGACAAGCTCGGTAACTCAATATATGGCACCGGACTGCTCGAGGATGACTTGCCGGATTTCATGATGGAGGCTCTAGACGTCTTGGTCGATACAAGTGATATTGGGGGAGGTGCTCTTCCTGTACGACGTGGTCGTTCGTTGGGTCGTTCGTTGGAGTTGATAGCCGGAGATCGAGTGGCTCGCATCGACGAAACTCGCTGGACGGGTGCGGAAGACGTCTTGGCCGTTGAAGCCTTCTGTTTGGAGTTACGTCCGCTGCGTCGCGGCAGTGCGACCTCAATAGGCTCGTCCGGCTCGTCCGGCTCGACCTCCGCTTCGACGGCTTCGAGGACCTCGACGATGGAGGGAGATCTTGCCTTCCCCACTGTGGTCGGCGAACACATGGTCAAGTCAACCACCTCACTCGCCTTCCCGTTACCTCCCTGAGCCTTCCCAAGACTTCCGCCAAACCCTCCATACTCCGCTTCGGCCGAATAACTCAGCCCCGCAATCGGCGATGCCGCAATCTCCATATCTACGATGCCATCGTCCTCCTGACCTCGCATCTCCACCTCCCTCCTGACCACCGGCCCCTCTTCGTCCTCCTCTTCCTCCACCACCTCCCTCTCGTCCTCCAAATCACGTACAGCCTTCTCCCTAGCTCGCTTCTGGCTCATGGGAAGGGCGTTCTGATTATAGGTCTGCCTTTCACCGCTCATCTGAATAGCAGCCATGCCCTCTGAACCTTCCGAATCGGAAGTCTCTCGTCGACGCATGGTAGGTGTTTTGAATGAGCCGGGTTTTGGAGAGGGTCGAGAGGCCGGTCTGGAGAGAAGTGATTGAATATGGTCGTCTGTTGAGATTGAATTGGTGGCGCCGGGATTGGCCTTTCGTATAATGTCAGCTACAAATTTAGCGGGACATAGTCCGCTTAGGAGGAAGGCGGATTGACGCTGGTCTAACAAGCATCTGAGAAGGCTTCGTAGGTTGTTAAAACAGGGCGATAGCTGTAGACGACTTTAAAATCCGTTCAGCTTGTCGAAAACAAAAATGGCTATACAAGACGACGGTGAAGCGACAACGAATGTTCAGGACGCGGTAGAAAATTGGAGACCCGGTATCCGCACGACCTCGAATGCGCAAACCGTATCGGCGCACACGCATACCGCAACGACCAACTGGAAAAGCCTTGATGAACTCAAGCCTGCATTATATCAAGATGATACCCAAAGATCCTGATACCTCGACCTTCCTCCACCCTCTAGTTGATAGTCGGCTCCGCCAAATACTTCCCCGTCGTAACCCCTTTCCGAACCTCCTCGAAACTCCATCCTCCCTCCAATTGCCCATCCACCACCTCCAAGCCCAACCCACTTACCAGAAGCCCCTCCACTGCCCAGCTAGCCTGAACACCTTGCGGACTCATCGGTTCTCCCCGCTCACTGACGAATTTCGCAATGATCTTCCCTTCCGTCCCGGTCATTTCGTTGACGTTCCAGGTCATCCGCCTTGTTGAGGGAGACCAGACTCCGCCAGCAGGCTTGGCTTGGACGTTGCTGACGCTCACACCGGGCCCGAAAGTGGCAAGGAAGGATAAATGGGTGATGCTAATTGATGAGAGCGGGGATTCCGGGTTGACGCGGTAATTCAGGATCATCCGCGTTTCCCCATCCTTGCACGAGAATGCCGGCTCCAGTATGAACGGAGCTGCCGTCCTCACCTTGCCAGCGGGGACATGTACCTGATACTTGAAGAGCAGAGTCCCCTTCGCCGACCCCTTCTGATTGTCGGTAGCGAGAGCCTCCGAGTTCAGGAAGTACTCTCCGGGTCTGTCTGGGACTTGCGCCAGGAATGCCGGGTTTGGTGCGATCTTTTCGAGCTGCTCGAACGATGTCAGGCGAATATGTATCGGTCCAGCGCCTATCGCAGCGGAAGCGAGGCGAAGGGACACATGAATCTCGCCATTGATCTGGACACGTTGGATCTCAGCATTCCGCATGATCACGTTGACTGTCTCGATTATGCTGGCTCGGAGGCCTGGCTGGTAGGCTGTCGCCATCGTAGATGGCGGCAATCCCGCGGCAAGGCCAGGCGAGTCGAAGGGATTATTCGATGTCATCGAGGATATAGATGATTGTCGAGCGATCTGTTGCGGCCGTTCAATCCCATTGGGATACCCGCCATTGATTGGAGGACTGCCAAGCATCTCGGTCGGTTCCGTCGTTCGAGGCATAGGCAGACCCGCAGCACCGAGCATTGATCCGTCCTCCGACGCACCGCCAAACATCGTATTCCTGACATCTCGTCGTCCCCGTGCGACAGTGGCTCGCCGCGACGGTTGCTGTGGTGGCATTGCTAGAGTCTGCTGCATCTTCTGGAGAGCCGCTTGACGCTCCTCCTCGGTTTCCTGGATGGGCTGCTGTGTCATGGCAAGATTGAGTCGAGGAGCGTTATTCTGCAATGATGGAGACGATGACAGGTTGTCCTGTGATGCAGTAGGAGAGGAGGTGAGCGTTTGAGCGAAACCGGAAGCCCCGTTGGTGTGAGCCGGAGCCTGAGCTGGCGTGGGTATCAGCTCATTCGGATCTTCCCAGGGGTTCCGATGCCGATCTGCGGGTGCGACCGAAAAGCCCTCGTCGTCGACTGGCGGGGACATCGCTGGAGGTGTTCTGGGATCATCCTCGCCGATGGTGTCGAAGTTGCCTTCCGGTCGAGCGCTCCGCAAAGACGTTGCGTTACTACTACTCCTTCCCCGGCCAGCTCCTCCAATCGTCGACTTCGTACGCCCCAGCATGGATTTGAAGCCACCAGTGAACGATGAGGGCGGTGAGTTGATATTGCCGGATGAGCCATTTTGTCTCAAGGCGGGACGTGGGGAGAAGTCATTTGTCGGAGTTCCTGGGGGGATACTGGAGAGACGTCGGTCCGATCGAGCTGTTCTATGTGAGCTAGACAAGCCGAAAAAGGTTCGCTCACGAGTACTGGTCGCACTGCTTAGAGTCGGCCCATTACTCGAGCGTCCCGCTCCTCCCTTTCCGCCAAGCCTCCTACCAACCGCCAATACCTCGTCAGGTGTCTCCCACCCAATGATCGCTGCGACCGCACGCTCCGCTCGCTCCCCTTCTCGACTCGCCATGTCTCCTCTCACCGTACCCCACCTCACGATCACCTCCTTCAGTCCCCTCAATCGCTCCTCATCCAACCGCTGAAAGGTAGTATAGACCATCGGTGAGAGCGATGAGAGGGATGAAGTGAGCTGATTCAGCTCGGACGCTAGAGCATCCGACTTCCCGGACTTCGACTTCCCCGACGCCTTCTCCAGCTTGCCGGAGGTCTTCTCGTACTCCTTCAAAGTTTTCTCAAGCGAAGAGTCCTGCTCACCGATCCGACGCCATGCTACGATTTTATTCGGTAGTTCTCGGATAGGCTGTTCGAAGTCTGTCCTGAGCTGCGCTGAGAGGGTCGAGTGAGAGCTAGATGTCTACTGGGATTAGCGATACTGAACTTGCAACCAGGCTTACTCACTTCGACAATCTCGCTCACAACGCTATCCCAGATCTTCCCTTCTCCACTAGCCTTATCCCACTCGACCCCGTTCTTACCATTCAATCCTCCTGACTCGGCTGTCCTCGCGAGCTTCGACAGAGAATCCGCAAATTGCGCTTCTATAGCTGCACGTTGCTTGTACAGCTCGGCAAGCGCGTTTATGTGGGTGGTGGAAGCTTGTAATCGGCGTTGCAGGGAGTTGAGGAGTGGTCGAGGAGGTGTTGGGAGGAATGAGTTGACCCAAGCATCGTCGGGAAGTGAGTCGGACATGCTGGTCGTATAACCTAGGGTGTCTGGCTAGGTAGACAACGCCGAGGAACCTATGAGAGAACGTCCACTCGTAGCCGCCAATCGGTGTCTCAATGAGGTGTAACCAGCTTCAGGTCACCAACTTCGTTGTTGGATGATTCCTTTGATAATGCTTCCGGGTAGCGACAGCACTAAAGCCCCGGGAGACCTTTGTTGACGGAACGATCGCCCTCACCGTCGAGCACATGTAAATAGCTTTCTTTAGGTCTGCCCGTAAGCTGTTTCCGGTATCAATTCGATTACCGTAAAGGGTAACAACGTGGTTGCGTCATCGGGGATCAACGGGATCCTCACCGAGCAGAGCGGCTTAGTGCTTTATAACAAATTACATTATCAAATCGATCAACCCAGTCTGTGCTTCAGCTCGTTGAGACGTCCTGCGAAACCCCCTTAACGACCTCTCGAATACCACTTCGTCAAACTTCTATGCTGAAGCTGGAACCGCTTCGCAAGCCTTCGCTTCGCAAACACGTCGCCTCCATACGACGTTTCCCACGACCCATCTTGTCAATCTCGGCGATCTAGCTTCTTTGCGTCTTCCCTAAACCTCAAACACCCATCATGAAGGTGTACTCGCTCTCCCTCTTGTCCGTCACCCCTTCGACACCTGCACAGGCCAAAATGCTTGGAACCACTCAGGATCTGAGCAGCTTCTCCTTCTACCAAAGAGGCAGTGTTGGCGAGTTCATGGCCTTCTTCACTAAGGTACTTTGTCGGTCAGCTCTAATAGCATCGTACTGACCAGGCGGGAACACAGACTGTTGCCGAGCGAACACCAGTGAATCAACCTTCATCGGTCGAGGAGAACAACTACAAAGCGCACGTCTTCCGAACTTCAGGGCGAGGACCGAATGCAATGGGAATGGCAGGTGCGGTCAAGCTTGCAATCTGATACTTGATGAGCTTATCTCCTCACCAGCTGTCATGATAACCGATCTTGAATACCCGTACCGACCCGCCTTCTCCCTCCTCACCAAACTCCTCGACGAACACGCCTCCCTCCTCGCACAACTACCGGCACCTAGCAGCGCACCTTCCTTCGGCTCAGCATCGGCGAATGCAATCGGTGGGAACCCTTCCCAAGCCGCCGTCGGAGGTTTACCTCCAGCTCAGAAGGGGAAGCTTGAGGGGACCTTGACGAGTTATTTGTCAAAGTGTCAAGACCCGAAGCAGGCGGATACCATCATGAAAGTGCAAAAGGAATTGGATGAGACGAAGATTGTACTGGTGAGTAGATACCATAAACACCCCACGTAGCTGACAGGATGTCCTAGCATAAGACAATCGAGTCGGTATTGGAGCGAGGGGAGAAACTGGACAATCTCGTGGAGCGATCCAACGCATTGTCCGCACAGAGCAAGATGTTCTACAAAACAGCGAAGAAGGTGGGTCGTATTGAACCCGACCCGTGACGTATACTAACGGTCTCGCGTAGCAAAACTCCTGCTGTGTCATTATGTAAACGTGCTCAATCCCGCTTCAAATCTCTTTCACGACTTCCTTGACTCTTCTTCACGATCTCCGCGGTTTCCTCCAAGAGCAGGCTAAAGGGTGTGCTTAATATCAGCATGCGGGGTTGATATGCGCAGCGAAGTACATGTATCACGAATAATACTATCAGCTTTCAGTTTGTCATCAGCCCATATCATGTTAGCGGCCAAAATCAATCTGATGTTTGATCTCCGAGGATTACCCGGATTGGTGAATTTCCCTGCAACTTTCGCATCCCTTTGACGTCAATATCCACAGTAGACCCCGTTGCTCGTACATTCCTTGCACCGGTTGACAGCCCGAATTGAAGCTTCCCGGTTTGAACTCCATACTTCCTTCCCCTGCGTCACTCACCCAGAATGTCTGCTCGACTTCTTACTTCCCCTGATCCGGGAGGGGACACGAAGAAGCAGAAAACTGGAGCGGAGGTCAAGAGTTTGTCTCATTTGGGATTGTATCCAGTACAGGACTAACGTATACCTTGTACTTCGCAGAGAAGGTCTGCCTGATGTTCGTATCTCCTGACCCATTCTTACTCGACTGATCAGCTTTGTAACCCTCCTTTACACCCCCACATCAACGCCGCAACCTGATCTTACAGAGTTCATGATGGCTGGGGTCTTTCGGATGTACTCGAGAAGGGAAATGCTATCCTGCATGGGGATACGACTCATATGGACGCCATTCGGGACAAGCACAACTTCACCGAGCTTCAAGCTCATGGTCTGGCAGTTGGGTTGAATGATGGACTGATGGGGAACTCCGAGGTTGGGTAAGCCGATTCTGTAGTCTTGATCAAGGGCGACCTGATGCATCGTAGTCACCTAAACCTGGGCGCTGGTCGTATCGTCTGGCAGGATATCGTCAAGATTGACCTGTGTCAGTAATCCCATCGTTCCTTTGTGCTAGCCTAATTCTTCTTAGCAATAAAGAAGAAAGAGCTCGAGAAGCAACCCCCCATTGTCGATACGATGAAGCGAGCAACGTCTCATGGCGATCGTCTTCACCTACTCGGTCTAGTATCAGATGGCGGTGTCCACTCTCACATCACCCATCTTTTCGCCCTCCTTCGCTGTGCGAAGGACTACAAGATCAGTAACGTTTACGTGCACTTCTTCGGTGACGGACGGGACACAGCACCAAAGAGCGCGACGAAGTACATTAAACAGCTACAGGATTACATGAAGGAGCAGGGTATCGGGGAGATCAGTACGGTCATTGGGAGGTATTACGCCATGGACAGGGATAAGCGGTGGGACAGGGTGAAGATTGCTTTGGATGGGTTGATTGGTGCAGAGGGTGAGAAGTGTACGGAGGAGGATTTGGTGAAGAAGGTGGAGGAGGGATACTCACAGGATGTGACGGATGAGTTCATTAAGCCTATCATTTGTGGCTCGGCGGACTCGCGAATCAAGAGTACGTCAGTGATCCGCCTGTCATTGCTGACAAGGCGAAGAGGGAGATACCTTGTTCATGTTCAACTACCGGTCTGATCGGATGCGAGAGCTAACGAGCCTGCTCGGCATGCCCGACAAGCCGATCGAAGTGACCATCCCGGAGGACCTCGTGAGTGAGGGTGTTGAGTGACCGCTGACGGCCAGGACATTACCACTATGTCCAAATACAACCCGGCTTGGACCTTCCCAGTCGCCTTCCCTCCTCACAGCATGGCTAACGTTCTCGCCGAATGGCTTTCGAAGCAAGGCGTGAAGCAGTGCCATATCGCGGGTGAGCGGAATTTTCAAAAGAGGGACTAGTCCTGATCATGATCGTAGAAACCGAGAAATATGCTCACGTGACTTTTTTCTTCAACGGTGGAGTGGAGAAGCAGTACGAGAACGAGGACCGAGCCATGATTCCATCCCCAAAAGTCGCGACCTACGATAAGCAGCCGGAAATGAGTGTGCAGAGTGTCGCGGACAAGGTTGCGGAAACGGTCAAGTCCGGCGAGCACGAGTTTGTCATGTGCAACTTCGCGCCTCCAGATATGGCAAGCTCGTTTCTACCGATTCACGAAGGGATCTGACGGTGAGACAGGTCGGTCACACGGGGGTATACGATGCTGCGGTCCTTGCGATCGGGGCGACAGACAAAGCGGTCAAGACGGTGTATGACGCATGTGAAGAGGCTGGATATGTTCTGTGCATTACGGCGGATCACGGGAATGCGGAGCAAATGATTGATCCTCAGACTGGCAACCCACACACCGCCCACACCACAAGTAAGGCACTCCTATGGCGGGTCTATTGGTCGTGCTGAATAGTTGATAGACCATGTTCCGTTCATCGTTACCGGAGATAAGGGATCACTCGAGGTTACGGAAGAACAGGGGACGTTAGCGGATGTTGCACCGACAATGCTGGCGATACTGGGACTGCCGCAACCCGAAGGTTCGTGTAATTGAGTCCATCAGGCGGCTTCGCTGATCATTCCGCAGAGATGACGGGTCATTCGTTGTTAGCGAAGTAAGCGACGATGAGCCGTTGACCTAGTAGTCATACGTATCGCAAAACATAGATGCAACACGCGATCCGTGAGACCCACGTCGACCCTTCCTCTCCTTCCTTCTCCCGATACCCACCTTCCCCAGCTATGTACAAGCTCGGTTCACCCCCTTCTCCCCTCCTTCCAGCATCTTCATCCTCCGCAGTGTAAGACCGATGATCTCCTCCCCGCCTTTCCAAGAATGCGAGCTTCCTTCTCTCCCTCCAGTCTCATGAGAATTCAGAGGCAGACTTTGATGAGGGGTTGAGGTTCTGGTGGATGATCTCCATCGTTTCGGACAAGCCTCACTTATACTTTGGGGTGTAGACGTTCTCGCTTGAGGAGAGGCGGGAGAGGTGATCCCCGCCAGGGCGGAGGGGGAATTGGGGGGCAGGATTCGGGGTGGGGCGGCTGGAGGGAGATGAGTAGTCGGAGAAGGTGGTCGTGAGAAAGCAGAATTCGCCACGTGAAGGTTCCTATCCCGTTTCAGATTCAGAGAGCTGAGAAGCGCTTTTTTTTCATTCTCTTGAACGAGTCCATGTCTGCCTGCCCTAGCATTAAGCATGTCTGCCGCTCGGTAGCAAAGCTCGTCGGCCTCATCTATCTGGAGACTTCACTGTCGCCTCTTTCATCATTCAAGCCATGGATATCCCACCCAGTCTTTCCGTCTGGCTCAGTCCGATCATTCCACCAGCGACCTGCAACCTCAACCCGAAGCACACCCAAACACTACCTCCGACATTCTAATTCGCGAGGGTCCCATTCTTTCTCACCGCCCGAGGCTCTTACGCCGACGGAGATTGCGCAAAGCAAGCTGATCGAAGCGGCTGGGGTTAAGGTAGAAGCTTACCGGACAGCTCTATCCCAGGTGACTTCCAGTCGATACACCTCACTTAGATGCTGATCGCAACAGGATGTCGTCAACATGAGCATCGAGGAGCAGAAAGATAGAGCGAAAGTTCTTAAGGATCTAGGTCCCCTTTCTGAAGCTTGGGAGAGCTACAATAATCTTCGAAAGGTCCGTAGTCAAATCGTCGTGCACCCCGACATGTTGCTGATCACACATCAGGCCATACTCGACCTGAAACCCCACCTCTCAGATCCCGATCAGACCGTCCGAGAAATGTTTGAAACCGAATCCACTTCACTTCGGACCGAGCTGGACAAACTTCTCACCGCTATCCTGCCTGGACTTATCCTTCCCCCACTTCCGACGAGCCACCTTCCGACCCTGATGTCACTGAACGCTGGCGCAGGCGGTCAAGAAGCTGCGCTCTTTTGCGAAGAGCTGGCTAGGATGTACACCCGCTTCGCAGAAAGGAGGGGATGGAAGATCGAGGTGCTACATCGAGTTGAGGGGACAGGCGGGAAATATGGAGATGGGATCAGAGAGATGACCATGCGGTTCGAGCCGGGCTCCATAGCGACTGATGAACTGGCTGAAGGCGGAGGGCTCGAGGTTTACGGACTGATAAAGTGGGAGAGAGGGGTACATAGGGTTCAGAGAGTCCCGGCGACTGAGAGGGAAGGAAGGATACATACGAGTACGGCTACGGTCGTCGTGAGACTCTTCTTAGTCAGCTCAAGCTCCGGACTGAATTGTCCAGGTCCTACCGATCTACCCTGATACCGCGGACGAACCGCTCTTCGATCCGAAAGATGTCAAGCAGGAAGTCATGCGGTCGCGCGGTGCAGGCGGGCAGGTGAGACGCATCTCCTGATGTTCTGAGGTCTTCGTTGATCGGCCCTAGCATGTGAACCGGACTGAATCGGCAGTGCGGTTGACACACATCCCGACGGGCATCACCGTATCGATGCAAGACTCCCGATCGCAGCATCAGGTGAGTCCGGTCTACGGCGGGAGCCTCTCGCTTATACCTTTAGAACCGCACCTATGCGTACGATGTACTCCGAGCCCGATTGTCCGAGAAGAAACAAGAAGAGGAAGTCGCAGAGCGACGAGCGAGTCGGCGATCTCAAGTCAAAGGAGCGGATCGGAGCGATAAGATCAGGACATATAGCTTCCAACAGGTGAAGCTAGTTTTTCCGATGCAACTCTGCTTAGTCTCCGCAGGATCGGTTGACAGATCACCGCATTGGCCTTACCGTGAACGGACTGCAAGCTATCATGGAGGGGGATGACCTGGATTTGATCATCGAGGCACTGAAGCGAGATCTCGAGGAGAGAAGGTTAGAGTCGCTCTTGCTGGGCGAGGACGACGTAGATTACTAGATCGAAAACTGCATGCGACACTAACTTGTCTTCCCTGAAAAGAATGTCCTCAGATCCTTCTGCTTATCATCATACCCCTGACTCCCGATCCCGCCCTTCTGCCGGTGTACTCCGTCCAAATGCTTTGTCACATCAGAGCAGAGTATCCGGACGCTCAGCGGTTCTGAATGTCGATCTAAGGGTGTTTGGGGTTGTGGATTGCTAGGAGCAGATGATGGGTTCACTTCAGTCTCAGGGTCGGATCGTATAGCGGGTTTCGAGACTCGCAGGACCTCGTCCTGCGCCAACTATGTCAATCGCGAATGGACACCTGCACGATGAACATACCGCATAGCCTATCTCCGCTCGTGTCCAGCCAGTCTGAAGCCATCAGCTTTGCGTGAAGAAGCAGTCCGGACCACCTACATTCGTCATTCCTGAGCCAGGCCATCAGCTCCTATTCTAAGGGAATAGATCATGGCGCACCTCGATACTCCCAAGCGGCCTTCTCCTGACCACTTCGCCACCTAGCCAAGAGCGCACCAAGAAACTCGGAATTGAAGATCCCATGAGCGACCACGACGAGATGCTTCTTCGGTGCTTGACCTCGATGCATCTTCAATGACGGCTCGATAAACTTCTCGATCCTGTACCCAGCTCTGGTCAGGAAGGACATCAACTTCACGCTCGACTCACGCCTCGGTCGCTCGTCTCCGGACGTCTTCGAGAGATTCCCCTTGGTCAAACTTCCATTGCCGGCCGGGTCCTCGAATATACCCTTCTTTACCGAAGGGTTTGTGCTCGGCTACATCCCGTGCATTAGACAATACACCAGGCGTCACGGAGCGAAGCATAGCGGACCCATGCCAAAATGCTGTTCTCGTAGAATAGGAGAGACGGTAAGTGGGGGCTTAGGATCGCGTTGGTGCTTGTGCACCTGCTGGGCCTATTGATATGTTCGTTAGAATATGGTATACGTTGTATAGAAAGTAAGGACTATGTCACAAAAGAACGGAGAAAGTCTGAGGATTTGCGAGGAGGTAATCACGTACTGTCCAGTGAGCTCTCAATAAATCTGATGCGAAGATCGCGTCGACATGTGTTGGTGCAAGAGATTCGCCGAGCGCCTTCGCTTGCTGAAGTTCGCATCTCATTAGTAACAGGTTACAAGCTAGGGGTAATGATTCACGTTCATACCTGTGATCCATGGCTTCGATCAGTTCAAGATGGGCGAGTGAGAAGGAGGACTAACCATGTATGGAGAGAGGTGCATCCGCCCAACCGGCCCAACAAGCTTTGAGGTTGTCTGAGGAAGTCGGTCAGCATGTTATAAATCGGATCCAGCATAGCTTACCAGTTGACTCGCCATGACGGACCTAAAGATTGGAGATGAGCGATTTAGGGAGGGAAGCCCAGTAAGGCGACATACGACGGTGAGTGTAATCATCCCCCTACAAGAAAACTCGATAGACGCCTTGCCTAGAAGATTTCTATATTCCCAAAGGCTTGTACAGAAGTTGGACGCTTCGACACAAAGACGAGACATTGACAACGCAAACTCCATCTCGGAAAACAGGTCGAGCGATTTTAAGAGACCGTGCCTAAGCTGAAGCGTCCTGCATTGATCGGCATCGAATCAACCAGTGAGGATTTTGTCCAGCATATACATTACGCGATTGAGAGGTGTGATCGCATGCATATCCGGAACCTGATCGCATGCATATCCGGAACCTGATCGCAACTATCACGTATCATGCTTGGAAGCCATAGCTCATCTCCGTCCGGTTATTTGAAGACAATCTTCCCCATTCAAGGCAGAGTCGATACACGTAGACTGCCAAGATCAGCCTGAGCTTTGAATCTGAAAAAGCACTCACTCTCCATGTCTATCTTCCTACCAACTGTGAACATCCAGTCTCGACCAGCCGTGGCGATCTTCCGTAGCTCGGCGTCCCCATCTAACTTCCGAGTGGTCAAGCCGGCAGCCTGATATGTCCCTCTTGTCGCGTTTGACGCGGCAAGCATGGCCTTCGAAGGGCCGGAGAAGTACGAGTGGATGTTGTAGATCTCGGTGTAGAGTTGGGATACGGGTACATAGTGGAGCTGGGAACATCAGTACACGTCGATGCTTTGAGTTTGCCAAGCGTACCCTACCGAGAGTCAGCAATGCTCTTTGTGGTAAAGGAGCGCTTACCAAGGCTGGAGCCATTCGGACATAAACTCGGTGTACACCGTCGACTTGAGCACAGCGCATTCCGATTTGAGCTGAACGTTAGCGAAATCCGACCTCCGGACGGACCAAGGCGAAGAGACGCGCAGAATAGCCCATTCCATCGATATCGATGAGGTACTTGTGCCTCCAGTTCTCGCCGAGGGGTACGGCATCGGCAAATCGATGATCCTTTCGCATCCCATCGCATCCTCCGGGGTACTGAGTACATCCGACAGCTTTGGTGAATGCGACATCCATCATATCCGCGTTGAGCTGGCCAATAGCGACTGGTGCCGAGACAAAGTTGTTCGTTCCCGGTGGATCGGCGAAAACGACAGTCTTGTTCGAGTCGGATGAGTCGGAGGTCATTTTGATGAACCTGATGTCAGCGAGTCCACCGAAATCACCCACCTGTGTCGTTGATACTGCGCGAGAAAGCCAGGGGGACTGGATCCTCCACCGGTCGTTGCACCTCGCCAGAACACATCGTCCGACTTCTCCTCCCATTTCGTCTCCATATCGTCAACGTCCTTGATCTTCATGTTGACCGGGTCCCAGCCGTAGGTATATCGCTTGGTCGAGGAGAAGTAGTAGTGGCTAGGGATGAGGATGTCGGAGTAGCCTGTCCCTTTGGCAGGAGAAAACATGGGGTAGAGCGCATGGATAGTGCGCCAATCGGAGAAGAAGTGTCCTTGATTGTAGTGTGCCCATGGATGATCGCAAAAGTCGTACTTGTCGTCGATGTCTGCCGGGAAGACAAAGTCTTCCGATGCGCCTTCTACGGTGACTCCGGCTTTGGCGAGGCGAGATACTGGAACTTGGCCATCTTTCAGCTGCGAGCGGAGCGAGCTAAAGAGTCGCCGGGCTTGAGATGACGGAGCGCAGGTGCGGCGATATGATTCCCAGACGTTGCCGTCCCCCCGCCAATCAGGGATGAACTCGCCGCCTAAAACATGCTCGATCCCGACTGCCGTCAGCGTAGACCCAAACTCAGACTCACGTGCGGAGTCCGCTGTTAGGTTGGAAAATTGGCTCTCCTCCCAAGGTACCAGGATACGACCCTCTGCCTTCTCGTTGATCGGGAAATCCATATCTGGCAGCTTTGCTTGGAATTTCTCCAACATCACGCGGAAACCTTTGGCTCGAGCGCCGACTTCTGAGTCGTCGAAGCCTTTGCTCACGTCAATCGACCGGGTCTTTCCATTCTCTACCCTTACTAGATCGACAGATGGTAGGAATCCGACCTGAATACATCGTCTTCGTAGCTCTTCACCGGTGAACATCCAGAACCGGTCGAGATCGCGGTTGAGCTGGTCATACTCGTCGATGATGACTGCGTTGTTGGCGGTGGCGAAGGTGTACCACTCGTCGAAACCTTTAGGAGGAGCTCGCTGATACCGGCGTTCGTACTCAGTAACCGCCTGTTCCAGCGTCTTACTCTGCCGGCTTACTTTCTGGTCAAACTGCTCTCGAGCATCGGCCATGAGCTTGGGTATGGGATGGTGAATGGGGTTTCTCGGAGCTTTGGCCTTGGCCCGGAGGAACTTTGAGCGGATGACGGAGGATGAAGCGGTAGTCCAACGTTCAGTATGAGCGAGGAAACGGTTCGAAGAGGGAGAGAGTTGAAGAAGGATTATGAGGACGAAGGCGATGCCAGCGAATGCGATTGCCTTGTTACGAGTTGATAGGCCCTTCAGATATCGGATACTGAGGGGTGATATCGACGACATGATGAGGCAATGCGAGAAAGAGATGTGGGAACGAGAAAGTCGCGACTGGCAAGGGGGGGGGGGAAAGATACCACGTGTTTGGGTGTTCCTGAAGACGCTGACGGCGAATCTGAACTTTGGGCTTGATATCATCAATCAGTTAAGATGTCGAGCACCGAGGACGACGAGGCAGCCTTTGACCGTCTACCCCGCTTCGACGCTCGTGACTTCGATCCCCCTGCTTGGGCAAATGGGCCACATTTCCAATGGGGAAAGAAGAATGGAGAGAGCTCGAGTAGTCACCAAAGGCAGCAGGAGGATGGCCATGCAGAGGACGATGATGACGAGGCTGAGGAATGGGCAGATGCGAGTGAAGGCCGGTCTGAGATAGATCCAGACTTGGCGACGTTTACGACGGCCGAGCTTAAAGTGAGCTACGAAAAGCGAAATTAGCTGAATTCAGACACTTCTCGCCAAAGCAACCGAGTACAAGAACACTGGAAACAAAAACTTCACTACGCGTCCGCCTGAAGTCGACCAGGCCATGAAAGCGTACAAATCAGCTCTCGATCACCTCCCTCCTTGCCCGAAGAAACCGCCTGCGAAGGCCGCAAGCGGGATTGCCGAGGTGACGGATGAGGAAGCAGCTGCTATCGAGGCGGATGGAAAGGTGGATCCGGAGGTGAAAGAAAGGGAGGAGGTCGAGGAAGAGGTGAGGGAGTGTACGAAGGCATGCTGGGGGAATCTTGCGGCGTGTCATATGAGCTTGGTAAGTTAAAAGCCATGGGGCGCTGCTGATGCCAGGGGGATGACAAGGAGGCCGCGAGTGCTTGCACGAAGGGTGGGTGGAAGAAATGAGATAAGCTCATGCGTAGCACTCGAGATCGACCCGCACTATGTCAAGGCACTGCAACGACGGGCAGCGGCGAACGAGCGAATATCCACCTGGTCGTCTCTCACCACTGCGCAAGAGGGTGAGTGGAAGCGGCAACAAAGCTGATGCCAGATTACACCGCCCTTCTCGCCCTCCTCCCGCCGTCTCAGCTTGGTGCGGCCAGACGGTCGCTCGCATCCCTCCCTCCTCGAATCAAAGTGCAACAGGAGAAGGAGAAGGACGAAATGCTGGGGAAGCTGAAGGAGCTGGGCAATGGCATCCTCGGGAAGTTCGGCCTCAGTACCGACATGTTCAAGTTTGATCAGCAGGAAAGCGGAGGCTACAATATGCGTTTCGAGCGGTGATGAATCATCTACGTTCGCCGTCGTAAACCCATGCGCCGACTCCGTACCGTATACCAAATGCCACCGCGCTGCATGCCACCTGGATCTCCGCGACGAGCAGGCAGAGAGTCCGTTCATGCAGCGGGCCAAAATGGATCAGCAGGAAATTGAGTATCGTCAGGTTGGTCGAGGAGACGATCTGACCTCGGCGAGGGCGGGGATTTGACTCGGGCGGCTCTAGGCGGTCCAGTCGGACTAAGCGTAGTAGCGCTAGTATCTCGAGCGTGATCCGCGTTTGTGGCGGAGGAGGCTTCTCAAACATCGTCAAGCTGGGTCGTAGCAGGTCCGTCTTTGCGTCGTATCTGTCATAAGCAAGCCTTAGACCCGCACTCACGAAGGAAGGCGATGTCGCGGACAGGCGACTAGGCCGAAGAGCTGAGGGCATGAGAGGATGAAGTTGAACACTTGTGGAATGAAGAAGAGGAGGAGTGTTTTGCTAAAGTGACCTTGGATGGCTACCGCAGCGAAGGCCATGCCGGTGAAGTAGCAGAAGGTGTCGCCGGGGAATGCCTTGGCGGGATACCTGGAGTCAGCGGAGTCATACGCTGACATACCAGTTGTGCCAAAGGAAGCCTGAGCAAACCCCTACTAACGGCGCCATGAAGAATAAACTCATTAGGTGCCGCTTGACAACCTCACCGGCGGCCCACTGAAGGATCCGCCCTTCATGCGGATTACCGATGCCGAGGGTGATCAGGAGAGATCTTGGCCATATTGGGAGGAAGAGGAGGTCGTTGAGCGCGACGGAGAGAGCGATGACAAGCGCTTGGATCGCTTCGACGCCGTTGATCCCGGCGAGGATGTTGAAGGAGTTGGTGGTGAAGGTGGGAAGTAGCAGGAGATAGATGTAGTAGAGGGGGCCTAGCGTCAGCGAGATGCGATATTTCAGCTTACCTAGGTCGACGATAGATCCGAACCACCTCGAAAGTCTCCCCGGGAGCACCACCGAGGTGAGGCCGCCTTCAGAGTAGTAGACAAGTAACGTCGGAACGGCAGCGATCAAAGGTATCGGCAACTTATGTCGCCATCGGATGTCAAAGAGGTCGTCCACGAAGCCGAGGAGTATCGCAGTGAGAAGGCTCAGCAGGGAGGATAGGTAGAGCGTGAGCTGACATCAGCTATGAATTCGGTATGACTCACCTCGCCATGAGGGAAGGTCTCGCGCCCGATTCCTCCGCTGTCGAAGAGGTGGGAGAACGGGAAGGGGATGAAAAGCATCATCAAACCGATGTACCAGCATGCGATGGGTAGGCCAAGGCATTCGGGTCTAAACTCAGCTCAGACGTGCGGTCAAGCTCACATCCATGGACCGTTACGTCCGCCAGCTTTGCAAAGATCCTTCCCTCGAAGCCCCTTCCCTACAAACGCGCCGCTGACCTGAGGTACCGTCCATATCGCCCCGAGGAAGGCAAAGAGGGAGAAGCCAAGATTCGCCTGAAGAGCTGGGAAAGTGGGTTGTCGGAGGGGAATGAGCGAGGTGAGGGAAGGAGGCAAAAGTGGGAGAAGGGGATGAACGATGAGTAATAACGCCACGGGGAGCACAATGACTGTGAGGAGGGAAGGTGGCCGGTGCCCGTATACTTGGGAGGTCATCTCCCTATACTCGTTGATTCAACTGATTCTGGCGGTCGTCCAACGTGGAGGTAGTCCAAGCCACGTGCGGTCGATTAAGTCCAGGGACTATCGAGCATTACGTGGCTAAATGAAGAACTTTACTCGGTGTTAGTATCAATATTAGAGGCGGATGCTTATAGAGTCCAAGCGTTCGACGCGTATGTGGCAAACGGTGCCACAGTATGCATACATATACCGCTACGACACAGCGGTTATCGACTGAGCAGTCTGCTGGTGCTCTTCATGTACGACTACGGTACGGACCACTGCCTTAAAGGTTTGCCTCTCGCGCTCCAGATCTTCTACTCGATTATCGCCTTATCCAATACTTGGATATGCTGAATACCATGGTAGTGTCTGTTGGGGGGCTTGTGTGTGTCCCATCACCAGCCTCCTTCGACTATGAGTGGCAAATCATAGGTCGCACGATCCCGTTGTCCACAGAATTCCCGATATGTTTCTGCTCACCCCAAAGAGTCGCCTTGGATGACATTCCAGTCATGGATATCCCCGCTGCGATCTTCCCGTAATAGCAGTGTGCAGAAAGACGCGCGTCGCTTTTGCGATGGGCTGATAATTGTGATTGTTCAGGTATTGTGCTTCAAATCTGTTAGCTCTACATCAGCTTATTCCTGTGTACGTCTAACGCCCCAATTACTTCCTAGGTATACTTCCGCGCTTGTGCACAAAGATCTTTGAGATGACGCAGATCACTAACCTATCCTGACGGTCGAGTACATAAATATGTTCAATCTCAGACCAGTATATCGGGTCTTCCTCATCGGGATAGCGCAACAAAGTCGCCTGCTTCGATGACCTGACCGCTTCACGCCCCGCGATCGACTCACAGTCATTTTGGACGCAGCTGTTACGTCGTAGCTGTCTGTGGAGCTATGACATGACCACGTGGAGAACGACGGGAAGTAATCTTGATACCAGTACTCAGTAAGGTTAGGAGGTTACGACACGTCAGGGGACCAATCTACTCAAAATCGACTGGAACGACGGTAGAAAGTATAAGCGGTTGACAAGGTTTCGACAACATTGTTAGTTCAAGGCGAAAAGCGAACGGAGGATTGATATATCGAAGAAGGTAATTGAACCTGAAGGACGTGTTTTCCCACCTTACTCCAACGACGTGGCTGGAAGGGGTATCCATTCTCCTGCAGTTCACAGCAAGGTGCTGGAGAAGCAAGGGCGATCATCTTTTGTAAGGGAACTGGAGGACGCCAATGCCATGCATATGCTAACGCCTTATTCACTACCCGACGACCCGATGCAGCTTCTGGATATCTGCAATGTCAGCGAGATCACGACAATGCGCTCACCGCTCAAAAGTGTATCGCCCTGCTTGACGACCTGCTCGTATACCGCGGTCTTGTTTTGACTGGCGAGTTTGTTCGTGGTGATCACCCCGCTGACCTTGTCGATAGTACACGACAACCTCCCGCTGGCGATAAACCTCGACAAATCCCGATCCATGAACGCCTCGCTGACGCCGAAGCTTTTGCACATCCTCTCGAGCGTGAGACTTCGGTAACTCTCGAGCAGCTGTATATACGCTTTTATCCGCATCTCTAAAACATAGTACCGGGCATGAGGTGCGAGCCAGGGATTGGTGAGAAGGTAAGTGTTTTCGACTTCGGCGAGAGAGAGGAAGAACTGGGCGTAGTTGGATTTGTAAAGACAGTCGGTCATACTGGCGAGGTGAGGAATGGAGGAGAGCGACCCGGTGACCTCGGAGCTCGCAAGGATCTAAAGTCAGCTTCGTCAAGCTCAAACTCACCTTCGTCTTGATCCCTTTGCGATCGCATCCTACCCCGGCAGCAAGGACGGTGTACGCGACAAACTCCTCGTACTCCATGAGCTCGGTCGAGGTGAAGGTTGAAAGCGAGTCGATGAGAAGATCCGCGGCTTCCTTGAAATCACGAATGGAGAGGTGATGAAGCGCTCTGTAAACCTTTAACCGGTTCCGACGGTCCCAGTCGCCGCCAGAGTCGATCAGGCTGACGTCAGCGAGGTCTTGACTTGCACTCACTCGGTAGCCCTCGCAATATTCGCCGTGACGAGCTCTGTATCTGAGTAGAACAGCCCCATCCGCACCATCGCCAATACCAGGTCAATCCGTGCCCCTAACCCCGCTGTCTTCTCTAGAGCCGTCTCCAGCGCCGATACCGCTTTTTCCTGCCGTCAGCTTGATCGTTCATGCCACCCACTTTATCCCCTATTCGACATAGGTACATCGCTTTGGACCGCAACAGCTCAGAAATCTCGCTTTCCCCTAGATTCTCCTCCGCATCTTTCAGCTTGTCCTCGATCCCTTTAAGCTCCGCCACGTTCTTATCGGCCAGCTTGTCATGTGGATCTGGATTCTCGTCGATCGACTTCAGGTACGGCGCCATTTCTGCCGTCAGCTCAGCGTATGCCTCAACGCACCATCCTCCTCAACCGCTTTCCAAAACGACGAGCTCGCCTCATCTTTCAACCGCTCCACATTCGTCATCTGATACCGCCATTGTGGGATCTTAAGATTTGGAAACGGCGGGAGCACACCGTCGTCGTCGGCCATGGCGAGCTAGAGATGAGTTGACGATGAACATGCGTGAAATGTCAACCCGCCTCGTGCTAAACGGGACCGGGAATAAGTTTGCCACCTTATCCGCTCGGGCCTCAGGGTCCGTTTGTTGGCTGTACTGCAACAAAACCCCCCTTGACGTTCCCCTTTGTTGAGTCTCTAAAGCATACTTCAAGTTCATCTGGCTACTTTTCTCTCGAGGAAGCAAGAATCAGAAGCATATCTAGAAGGGGGTTGAGCGGACCCCTTGTCGAAAACAGCCCCTGGACCATCGACAACTCGACGCGCCATCCGATCATCCTACTCCCTCGCCATGACCGCCTTCAAATTCGGCGAATTCGACTACATCTGCGAGCGAGCAGCGCTCACGATATGTCCCCTACTCCAAACACCTCTCGGTGTCATGCCGACATGTTATAGTCGGAATGTCCAACTAGGCAGCCAGGTCGTCTTCCAGCCAGGTGAGTCAAAGCTTATTCCTCCGCTAACCTCAGCGACATGCTTCGTTCACATCGCCGCGCTCGGGATGACATCCATCATGCTATTCCACGTCCGATCAAAGTATACCGCCGTTGGACGGAAAGAAATTGTCCTCTTCTTTTACATGTACATGTTTGTCGAACTCCTTGCGATCTTCCTCGACTCAACGATCATCCCAACGGCTAACGCGGTGTATCCTGTGAGTGCGCCCATGTGACATACACTGATAGAAGTGGTTCGCGGCGGTCTACGTTGGTGCACTGAGCGCACTCTACTGGTGCCTCCTGATCAACGGTTTCGTCGGCTTCCAATTCCACGAAGACGGCACACCAATGAGCTTATGGGTGAGTTCTAGTATGAAACCGCTAACGTAAGTTTCTGCGCCTTTCCTGTCTCATTGTCTGGGGAGTCTCCTTCTTCATCGCCGTGGCGACATTCAAAAACATTACCATCTTCCGCTATACCCACCCCGTCGGCCTATTCGTCACTTACCTTATGTTCCCCGCGCTTTGCGTCGTTGTCTACGTCATCTCTCAACTCCTCCTTGTTATCCGTACCCTCGATGACCGATGGGTACTCGGCGATATCTTCTTCGGTACCGCCTTTTATGTAATCGGCTGCGTCCTTCTCTTCGCTTTCAGCACAAAGATCTGCGACGCGGTATCCCACTATATCGACGGAGTCTTCTTCTTCACCCTCTGCATGCTTCTCTCCGTCATGATTATCTACCACTTCTGGGATTGTAAGTCCTCCACTAGAATCTGCTGACATGTAGCCATCACGAAAGAAGACCTTGAGTTTTCCGTGGGCTCGAAGCAAGCCGTCTGGGAAGTCAAGGATCCCCTCCTTGCGGTGAGTACAGCGCTTTTAGCCACCCTGACCGTGGTAGGTCAACCCCGAGTACGTTGAAGACGACAGCCAATCTGCCTTCCGAGGAGCCGGTGGATCGCTTGTTGGCGGATACGGCGGCAACTCATACTACCAGAACTACACCGGTCCAGCGGCGCAGTACGCCCAGCAGCAACAATACGGCGCCGGGTATAGCAGTAGCAACGGGCACGGACAGTATGGGGCTCATTACTAGGAGGATGTGGCGTTGCGTCTAGGTTGACGATCTCTGTACGCGTTCATGACGGACTTTATGCACTCTTTGGCTCAACAGGGGGATGCAGCGCTCTAGGCGCTAAATCGAGGCTGTCTGTACCTCGATGGGCCTGAGCACTAACCCTTGGTCGCGAGCATGCGGGTGACGCATACGTACCGACAGCACAGTTCCGCGATATCATCGTACTGCATCATATTGATACATCAAGAACCGGTTTGGCCGGGCCGGACGAGGTGGAGGACGGGATTTTCTGTCTGTGTTCCGGTCGGCCTTCTGGGAGGTCGACTACCTACTTTCTCCTCCTGAAAATAATAATCATCATCATTTAACATGTCAGCCTCGAAGATTCCCGTAGGATGGATAGGACTCGGTGCGATGGGCTCGGGAATGTGCTCGGTGGGCAACTTCACACCCCTTGCTTCACAACTCCGCTTATCTCGGTGCAGAGCCTGTCGAACCAGGGTTTCCCTGTTCAGGCATACGATGTGTATCCTCCTTCCCTTGCTGCTGCAGTCAAAGCGGGCTCGAATTCATCTGCCACTCCTCGTGAAGCTGCAAAAGGTGTCCGAGTTCTGGCTTTAATGGTCGTCAACGCGATACAGGTGGAAGACGTGCTGTTTGGTGCAGGAGGTGTTGCAGATGGTATGACAGCACTTCCTATACTATACTGACGATTGAGAGCTGGAAGAAGGAGCAAGCATCATCTGCTTCTCAACAGTCCCGCCTAGCTTCCTCGTCACTATCCGAGAACGGCTCGATGCGTTAGGCAAGGGTATCGGCGTGAGTGGCACTCTGGAAGCCTGACTGAAGCTAGGTTAGATAGTCGACTCTCCTGTATCCGGCGGATCGACACGAGCTGCATCTGGAACCCTCACCATCATGGTCTCCGGTACCTCCGCCGCCATCAGTACCGCCCGACCCGTGCTCGAAGCGCTTACTCGAGACCCGGAAGGGAAGCTTTCTGTCGTTGGCGATGTCGTCGGGGCGGCGAGCGACTTCAAGCTCATCAACCAGGTCTTTTGTGCCATCCAGATCTGTGTGACGGGGTAGGCATCCACGGGATGAGTGCTAGCTGATTGTACCAGGGAATCCATGGCGCTTGCCAAGGCTTTAGGCCTGAATCCGCGATTGCTATACAACGTCGTCCGCACGGCCAGCGGTGACAGCTTCATGTGTAAGTCTACGGCTTTACCTGCTCTCACGTCCAGTTGGCCACCGTATACCCTGGCAGTTACAGAACGACGGTATCCCTAAATCCGCAATGACGATCATTGCTAAGGACATTGGTATCGTGATGGACGAGGCTCGGCTGAACGCATTCCCTTTACCACTATGTGCCGTTGCTGAGCAGGTATTCACCTCCGCTCTCGGAGCAGGTATGCACAAGGAGGACGATGGGCGGATCGTCAAGGTATGGGAGCGATTCGGAGGGAGACCACTGCTCGAGGAGGGTACCGTGGAAGAGGAGATCGCAAATGCCAATGAGCTTGAGGTTCAGTCTACCGGCAAAATCGGCAAGGTGCTCTTCGTTGGTCTCGGAGTGATGGGTGTGCCTATGGGTTTGGCGATACAAAAGGCCGGCATCGAGGTAGTGGGATACGACTTCGACTCGAAGGCGAGCGAGCGTTTCTCTCAGGCAGGCGGGAAGGCCGCAAGTGATCTATTGGAGGGGGCAGAAGGAGCAGAAGTGGTGATGATCATGACGAACACGGCGTTCCAAGCGGAGACGGTGCTCTTCGGTGACGATGAGAAATCTGGGATCGCTTCAAGTATGTGCTTCTCGGCTCCTCGCGCTGACTCCCGCAGTCCTGCCGCACGGAAGCACCATCATCGTTTGCTCAACCATCGCTCCTACATCTGTCATTCGCATACAAACCCTTCTTGATCAGTCTGAACGAGGTCTTCAACTGGTCGACGCACCTGTGTCTGGCGGTCCACATCGCTCAACGAACGGTGATCTCGCCATCATGGCTTCGGGCGAACCTACTGCCCTGTCGAAGGCGTGCTCAGTTTTACAAGCGATGTCAACGCAGGCGGGTAATGCGAGAAACCTGCACTTCATACGTGAGTTTGCCATCACGGAGTCAGCTAAATCAGCTCAGCTGGCGGCGTTGGCTATGGCTCCAAGGTCAAGGCCGTCAATCAGCTTCTCGCTGGGATCCACCTTTGCGCTGCTGCGGAAGCTCTTGCCTTTGCACGCAAGAAGGGTATGGACCTCCGAACAGTCTTCGATATCGTCTCTCGTGGTGCCGCATACAGCTACATGATGGTTGACCGTGGGTCCACCCTGCTCATAGACGATGACTGACGGAGAAAAGGCGTGCCGAGAATGTTCCTAACCAACCCACCTGTCTTCTCGGCGACCGATAGTTTCGTGAAAGACCTTTCTATTGTCCTAGCTGAGGCTAAACGCACGAGCACGCCGGTATGGCTCGCTGCGGCAGCACATCAGCAATTTATATGGGCTGCTGCTCAAGGATGGGGTTCAGAGGATGACAGTTCAGTCTCGAGGTTATGGGAAGGTCTGGGAGTCCAGGTCACCCTTGATCAATAGAGGATGACATACACATGAATGCGTTGAGAAATTTGCTTCGGTCCAAACAGACCCCGTCTCGCTGCCGCTCAGTCCGTCGGAAATCTTTGGCTGTGATTTTGAGTCGCTACACCCGAATTACATGTATACTCACGCTTCAAGTCGTCTCTGATCGACTTGACAGGTGGCATGTCATTGTCTTGACTGTACAAAATGAGTTTCGACTCCTTCCCCGAGGCGAGACCCAGTCGTCCGCGATCAGCTTCACCACCGACAATTTCCGCTGAGTCTGAAGAACCTGCCGAGGAAGGCGATGATCCGCGTACAGACTTGTCTCAACCGGTCGCCACAACTTCCGCTACACAACACGTACCCGGCAAAGGTGTAGAGGAAGGTGAAGAAGAAGGTGAAGAAGACCGGATGGACATCAAGCTCATCCAGGGTTTTGCCGAGTTCGCCTCTTCCCTACTCTGGCATAGGACTGACCATACCTTACTTGACGACCTTGAAGTAAGATCCAACATCCCCCATCTGGAAAGGGAGCAACTACCCGTGTCAAGATCACGATACCTAAACGAGGAGAGAAGGACTTCGAGCCTTTGAAGGAGACGGTGAACTTGCAAGAGATGATGCTACAACGGAGTCGGGAGGCTCTCTTTGGCGCCCTTCAAGGTGTACGAGGTGGCGGAAGGTATATCCTTCCAACAACACGAGTGCAAAGCTTAGTTTGATTGTTTATAGCAAATCAATGTCGCATGCCCTCCTGACCCCGGACTCGCCTTATCCCCGGGTCCTGATAGCTCGAGGCCATCTAAACGATTCATTGGGTATCACCGTCCGCCCATCCGGTAAAGGGAAGAGTTACATCGAGCTTTTACCCGAGGAAGCGCTATACCTACTCGAAAGGGGAACGTTACAGATCTGGATAGGGAAGGAGGCAGAGACGGAGGCAGACACGAGGGACCGGGTTGGGCAATGGAAAGATGAGGAGTATGGGGTAGGCGGGGCTGCGGAGATGGGTGTCATGGAGGGTTTCGCGGCGTTTCTGGGGAAGGACGGCCTGAGCTGGGAACGATATCAGGTCAGTCACTCCTTCCTTTAGTCGCTCAAGACTGATGGGGGGATCAGGCATATGCTTATCTAAAACGGCTGGGGTATACTGTGCAGCGCACTCGGCGATTCCTACCTACACACTTTGCGTCTGGAATGCCGGCTTTGCCTCAGAGAGGTATCAGCGAGCAACACAAAAGGCTGCCGCCGTTCAGCACATGGTGGATTAGTATTCCTCGGTGGATAGCGGGAATCTTCCGTCTCATCAGACGGGGTTTGCAGTCCTTTGCAAGTAGTATCGGACGTATCGGACTCAGCTTCGACCCTGGGCAATTATTGGCAGGTTCGAGAGCGTCCAAGGGGACACTACTAGAGTCATGGCGAGGAAGAGCATATTGTACGTCCCGCATTCCCTTCCTGTCACGGCAACTTTGACGCAAACCTAGCGACACTCTTCGCCCACCTTCGCATCATCCCAAATTCCCATAGCCAACCTCTCCCGCCACGCCCTCCTCCTCTCCCGATCGAGTCAGCTTACGATGCACTCGATGCCAACCCTTACCTGCCATTCTGGCACGTGTGGAAGCCCGCGACGCCTTGGTCCAAAGCGAAGTGGGAGAAGGGGAGTGTGGACGGTTTGGAACGGCAGAAGCCAGACTACGTGGTTGCTGTGGTCGAGTGAGCAGACTTATCTCGCCACAATTGCTAGTCATTAATGCACAAAGCAGAGCTCGATCAGTACCGTTGCCTACGATTCACCAGCTCGCCGACGTCTTCGACGAGCTTCCCGACGAGCCCGAAGGTCCTGCAAAAAAGCTAGGACCGCAGTACGAACGTAAGCCGCCTAACCGGAACCGACCAAACGCAGATCAACGACCCCGATCGCTTCTCGAGCGATTAGGATGGAGCCGGCCAGCACCGGAAGTCCGACAATCGGGTAATCCAATGGGGGCGCTACGAAACGGAGACCGAGCATTGGTCGTCGCCGTCAATGACTCCGGCAATACCGGCTGGGTTCGCTTCGGACGTACAGGCTTTGCAGGAGCAGCCGTCATGTAGATCGTTCAGGCCAAAATCGTTACATCATGCGGGTCGTACGGGGTATATATCAAGCAGAATATCAATGCGAGGGTATTCTCAAGTCCATCTTCCAAATATCACCACGTTCCTTCGTTCTCAAACCGGTCAAGCTGCACCACCGAAGCCGCCACCTCTTTTTGCCTTGCAGTCCGCCGGTAATATATCGGGCAGTCTGCAGATGTGCATATGACGTCCTTTACGGGTATCAGCGATCATCCTCAACCAAAGCTCAACCGTACTTGGTGAAGCGAGCCTTGACATCGTTGGCATTGTGTCCACAATCGTGCGAAGTCTATTTGCAAGGAAGATGTATGCGCGACCTGACGAGCCATTAGCGAAGAATGTAAACCGCTTTCAACACACCTGCTTCTGGTACAACTCAGGTAACTTTGGTCGGCAGTTCACGCAGACCGCGCCGTCTGAGCGCTTTCAGCGCGTTCGAGACCAGTCATAACGCAGCGTACCCATATTACTTCTCAGAGGCGTTTTGCAGCCTAGACAAGTGACGGTTTTCACGGCGAACTTCATCAAGCCGCCGATAGTCGGAGTCGCGATCTGGATAGTCCGCGTGTGTTCGCCAGCAACTGCAGCAAGTCAGTCCTGAGTGCGATCTACTGGTGATCTCACGCAAGCTGCCCGCTTTTTCCCCCATGATTGGTTCGAAGATCCGCATGAGAGGCTTTGACAATTGGTTCTCGAGGTAGTATCGCGTATCGATGGGCACATTGTGCTCAAGCACGTACAGCGGATCTTCGGACTTCTCATACGCGGCAGCGCCTACGATCGTCAGACAAGGTGTTCGCGATGTCAGATGGTAACATGCCTTTAATACCCTTGATGATGACATATGCCACACGATCACCCAGAGCCGGCGCTGAGCCTGCGTCTCGCTTCTTCATCCGCTCTGCCAACTCGACGTGTGCTTGTTTTGCCGCGTAATCTGGGGATGTCAGGGCGATCCCCATGCATGGCCTTTTATTTACCTGCTTTGGCCAAAGCTTTGGTGATCACCAGTTGCGACATGTCGATCTTGTTTTGCAGGAGGTCCGCTATGGTCTGCTTGACATAGCTGAGGCTCTCAGCCCGGTCGATTCTGCATGTTACTTACTCCTCTGCACCCTTTACGTCCCTGTCGATGAGCATCTTAAAGAGGCACGTCTCGATGACGGTAGACACAAGCCGACAGTTATCCCGTCGCACCGTCTAAGACTTGGTTATTTTCAAGCTCTTTAACTAAAAGGAAGGAGTCACCTCGATGCCCTTTGTGTCCATCTTATCGTATTTCTCCGGCTTCGTCCAGTATAGTCCAGCATATCGCTTCTTGCTGATGAGAAGGTAAGGGAAGTACACCTTCTCAAACTCCAGCTTGATTGGTTTGATAAATTTGGTAGATACAAGCTCCGCGGCCTCCGCCCCTGAACCAGTCAGCTACTCCAAGACATCCTTGCAAGTCTCACCCAGCCGCATGGCCGTTGCCAAGTCCGGACAGCCAAATTTGACCATGACAGAGTCGGTATCACCATAGATAACCCTGGCATCGTGATCGTAGCCATTCTTCATCGAGTATTCCGCTTCCACCTCCTGCTTGGTAAATTCTATCATTTGACGACCGTACGCCGTAGTACTCGATGAGATGGCTAGACATGGTAATTTTCCGACTGTCGCTCCGGTAAAGCCGTAGACTGAATTGGCGCTGATCTTGAGCGCAAGCTGTCGACCATCAAGCACTGCACGCTTGAACGGGTCTTTCTCGACTTTCAGATCCTGCTTGGCCCTCTTACGCGCGGCAAGAAGGTTTTCTAGGACGGAAGGCAGCAGACCTTTTCGCCGCTTCGCGGTTGCGAAGTAGTCTAAGCGCTTCGTCAGCAAATGAAAGAATCGAATAACAAGTCTTACCATTGTTTGGGGTATGCACGTAGTCCTCCCCCTCCACAAGCTTCATCCTCTCGATAGTCTGCTTGTCAAGCAGAGTCGTGTAACAAAGGTTGTGCGCCTGCATGATAGAGGGATACAACGACGCAAAGTCGAGTGTGGCGATCGGTACATCATAGAAGCCCTTTGTTGGTTCGATGACGGTCGCACCCTCGTACTGCTCGTCCGTACCTTCGCTCTTCAGAGCCGGTATGATGTAGCCCGCTTCTCCTGCACTTCGGAACAGCTGGGATATGACCTTTATCTGTTGCCCACGGGATAAGAGGTAGTTGAAGGGTACACCGGTGACTCGCGCCATTTCTGTATAATTGACGAAGCACATGAGCTTATCCATCAGTCGCTGGGGAAGATATGCGTCCTAGTGGTCATAAGCAAAACTCGAATAGCAGTTAATTGCTTACCTTTAGGCAGTACACCGCCAAGCGCCGACGCGAGTCCGCCGTTCCGTTCTGCAGCTCTGTGATGATGGAGTGATGCACATCCTCCTTCTGCTCGCCTAAGAATTGTGCGCAAACCGCGTTCAAAGTATAGCTTCGAAGCTTGTAGTCTCGCTGCATGACCTGGAGAATATCCAGTTGCAGTCGCCCTTCCATGTTGACGGCTTTCGAATCGCGTTGACCGTAGGCTTTCGAGGAGAAGTGAGTGTCCTTGACTTCGGTCTTGACGCCTAAGCACGTAAGCGAAGTCGTGGAGGTGAAACTCACCGACAAGCCTTCCAAGATAAGCAAAGTCCGGGATCTTCAATGCCTTTGCCCGGTCCAGCAGATATGGAAGATCGAAATTGGCGATGTTGTACCCGATGATCATGTCCGGATCGGTTTTCTCGACGAATTTCCGCCACTCGAGGAGCAACTGCCGTTCATCCTTGAACTCGACAACTTGCGATCCGACGATGTGTGCACACGTGTTGAGAGTAAACACATTCTTTACGAACGGTTTGGACTCGCCTGAGAGATCAGCGCAATCGAGATGAAGATGAAGACCTACCTTGACGAGTGACCATCGCTGCTATCTGAATGACGGGATCAATTTGAGCTTCCGGGAAGATACCCTTCCGACCGGCACATTCGATATCGAAGCTGAGGATCCGAAGTGGAGCGATGTTCAACCAGTCCCCTTCCGGAGCATGCGAGATCAATTCTTTGTAACTGAAGATATGAGGCATCAGATAGATTCATCGCACAAGCCTGCCTTGATGAACCTGCAAGTCAATTCGATTTGGCACAGTGACCGCTTGTCCTTTCCCTCTAGTAGTTCATACTTTCCCCCTTTTACCTCCACCCAATTCATGCCAAGCACCTATCAACAGCATTAGTTCACGCAAAGGCTATACAGAAGGAACTTGCTTTCGTGTCAATCAAGAAGCGCAATGTATAGGCAATGTTACTTTCGTAGGTCAGGAGTTCGGGGGGGAACAGCCCATTGAACTCGATCTGACCCCTTTCGAAAGCCCCTGTGCCATCTCAGCTCCCGCCATATCCAGCTCCAAACCGACGGACCTTTGACCTTTGGCAGATTTTTCGCGTCCGAGCAGGTGATCTTGATGAAAGGTACCAGCTCATCTCCTCGATAACCCCATAGCGATTTCCGATTGAAGATGGCGCAATTCGTGACCGGCGGGATAGGGGCGGGAACGGCGGACTGCGACAATGTATAGGTTGACTTTTCTTGAGACTTAGACTCACGTTGATAGTATCTTTAAGCGGCTCCAGATCCTTGTTGAGGAAGCCGCTAGGGGCGGCAATATAAAAGTACGGCTTGAAGCCATATACATGAGCCAGAACCGAGTTCCCATTCTGATTAACACCGAAAAGTCGCAGAGTGGGTCCGTATTTGGGTTCAACGGATTCTTCTATTTCGATCTGCTGGAACGCTAAAAGGCATTAGCTCCTATACAAAGCGAGTCATGATGGTTTCACCTATGGAATCGGTCTTCACATTCAGCCGAGGTGTTGCAGGTCGAGGCCAGGCACTCGATGTCTCAATATGATCTGAACATCAATTCAGTCTGTCAAGCATACTGACTGAGTAGTTTCTGAAGAGACCCATTGCTCACCTCCCGTCTTATCTTCTTCTGCCTCAAGCTGCTGCAACACCTCAGAGAAGCTCTCTTGCTTTGTAAACGGTGCATGTCCGTTTGGTTCCAGCTTTCGTTTCTTGTTGCTGACGTCTACCATGGCAGATGGCAGCTTCAGAAGCTGCACCTGGCTTGAGAGACGCCCAGTGCCGTGAAGCGAGGGACAGAAGTGAGCAGTATCTAGCAGAACCGCGTCGGAAAGACAGCGACCTCCACTATCGCGCCAGGACAGACCGAGTGAGGTGTGTTAGGCGCGCAAAAGTTCTCTTTGGTAGGCGTCATCCACGGTCCCTAGGAAGTTCCCGGCACTGCAAGGTTTTTTTTCCAATTTACCGTCCAGTCTCGCAATTTCTGTCAAGGTCAAACAATTTAGATATTGACCAAAGGGTTCGCATCTTACTCGTCACCGAAAGCCCCAACCGTACTCCGTGCTCATAAAACGTGCCAATCGATGGAAGGTGTATGCCAGCCGTTTCAGGCGAATCGCCTTCGTGCCTCACCCTTGATTTCTCTCGATGTCAGCTTTCCATGAAAACACCGGCTAGTCCAAGTGAAGGCGTATCATCTTCTTGCGGATGGTATGATGTGAAGAAGGGCGCTGCGCATCGCAAACGAGCAATCTTGCAGAAAGGCAACCTTTATCATCAAAGTAGGAACATAAACCGTCTCTAATCACATATCGTCACTCCGAATCAGCAAGTCTCCTTCTTCCAAGCCCAAGTGTGCCAGATAGGGGCGAACTGCATACCAGCTGGATGTGAGTTTGTGTAAGATACCGGTATAGGAGACACTCGCCGCCTTGACATCGGGGCGCCCGACGTCTTCCATCCAGCCCTTCTTGAGAACATCGTATTGGCTCTGACTAATCTCGCAACTGTCCATGATGAGGTGACGCAAGGCCTACAAAGGATCAGCTGAAGGATAAGGTAATCATTGCGAAGGAACCTCGGGAATCTCTTGGGCATCGAGCACCATAATTTCGCTAGTCGCCTATCAGCGTTCACCTTTCGCTGTGAGCAGCAGGCTAACCCGGCTTTCCTGACATGCGGTTCGACTGGTGACTTCAGCATGATCCACATATCACCCGTGGACCGAGACTCACCGTCCGACCAAACCCAGAATGGAACGAATGCGGACAACTGAACCACATCGCGTACGTTCTCATTCGCCGTAACGATGGCAGGGATCGAGGTCCTCGCAGCGTCCACATCGTATCCGCGAATCTGCATGGCCCTGAAGCACGATCAGCAGTTGCAAGAGAAGTGTGTAGGATTCACTTTGCAAGGTATTTGGAGAACTTCACGAAGCCTGGCGCGACCTGCTCCGCTTCTACCTCCAACATCCCTTCGATGCGGAAAACCTCCCATTCGACTAGACTGAGGAGACCTCCTGGACGAAGGAGCCTGATCATCTCGGTAATCAGAGCCTTCCAATCGCGTACCCCGGCGAGAAGAGCGCGAGCATGGATGACATCGAAGTATCCGTCAGAAAACGGCAGAACACGCGTCGCATCTTCGCAGATCCAGTGCACATTTTCGGGCACATCGACGTCCTTTTGGATCGGAGCGAGATCGTTGCCCTGTGTTTGTACCAATTGATAAGGGCGACAAGACGTGTATGAGAGAGCGTACAATCCACTCCGCGCCCTTGAATTCGTCCGCCATCTCGATGACCCTGTATAGGAAGAGTCAGGCGGAAAACGGACTCGACGATGAGGGTGTGATTGCAAATAACTGACCATTTGCCGGTCCCTGATCCTTGTTAGTGGTAGATACAGAATGTGTCCATCACTCACCACATCCAATGTCGAGGGCACGTTTCCCTTCCCCACCATTCGGAAGAGCGTCCTTGATGGGCGAGAGGTAATTGCAACCGTGCTGCATCTACAGCGATGAATCAATGTTCTCCATGGATCTGGCCTGACGTACGGCCTTGAAGCCGTAGTGCTGGACCTCGAGACGCTGATCAATGGTGAATACATTTGCTGGCATCTGGGCGTCATTTTGTGACGATTTACCTCGAACTCCATCTCGTCTGAGGGGTCATAGACTGTCAGGCTCAAATTCTCATGGATATAGGAGAAGACTCACCAGCAGGAAGCTGGAAGCGATGACATCCCATCAGCAGATTCTTCGGCGATGAGAACCTAGGCTTCTGTACCGAATAATCATCTGACGGATATTTGGACCATCTGTGAGCAGTCGGTCGTTGGGAGATGAAGAGCTCACCGTTATGAGCCTGATAGCGCCTGCCTCCATCCTCTATAACAGCATAGCAATCAGCTTTGGGCATGCGGCTGGAAAGAGAAATCAAGACGGATTGATCGCTCACCTCGGAATCTGACGGCGGATGATGGCGTCACCAGCGATTGAACACATCAAATACCGCTACTCACGTCCTTGAGTCCATTGTGCTGGTCAAAGAAAATGTTGCTAGGAATGGTCAAACGGAACTCAAAGCAGATCATAGAAAACTCACAGAAAGAAGTTGGAGTGAGGGGGCGAACAGGGCTATCGTACCTTGCGTAGCCGTCTTCTCCAAAATGAGTAGCCAAAGGAGGAGCGAATCGAGGGAATGCAACCGATGGCTCAACGCTTGGAATCTGTTCCGAGTTGTCGCTGGGAGGGAAGGATTCGGGCGGAGTGGTCATATCGGTGGAGAAGCTTTAGTAGTGAATGCAGAATATAAGTGGGGATTAATGCCGCATGTCATCATCAGTATCGGCGAACCCCATCAAAAGCTGCGTCATCAAAACATGCGGAAAATGGCCCTCCTTTGGATCAACGACACGACAGCCTCGTGCTCCCCAGATTCAAACGTTGGCACAGTGATCGAATTTCTTGCGTGTTGATGACCTGCATCAATCCGAGGGAGCTAGAGCGGGTTTTACAGCTATGTCTTCGATCTGATGGCACAGGACAGCTGAAAGGTTTGATACTGTGATGGCGAAACAAGTGCGAGACCTGTGGGGCACCGGAGTATATAGCCTGCCGATCTTGTTTACTGTCACTCATGTAGCCTGATTTATTGAATGAGGCCTCTCATAAGCTGAACGATCAGCTGGTACCCTCGTACTGTGCTGCGCGCTTCGTGCAAAACGGCCATGCCCCATCACGTTAAAAGTAAGCTTTCTCCCGACAAGACACGGGGTAGGGAATGTCTCGTCAAAGCATTTATCCAGGTCTGATCATTCTGAAAGGTATCGATTCACCTCCTCCAGCGAAGCGCGCTCGACATTCGAATTCTCATGAGACTCAACTTAAGACTGAACCAGGCTTGACCTTCTCGGAATATGGCCCAGAGTGGGAAGATTGGCCCGCGCCCCGGTTGGCGATGCAGGAAGCCAGGGAGTTCATCCTTGACATGTGAGTGGGCGAATTCTGTTGGAGTATTGGTCATACATGCTTTGTCATCATGCGGGCACGGAGATCGAGACCGCAGGAGAGACGTAGTTCGTGCGAGACGTATATTAGACCGTAGCGAGCTGTATGAATGATCAAGAGAGAC